>Ga0102944_1000012_pt1 | contig 168531 bp, 157 predicted proteins | sample SalPonD_shore_MG_FD_78172 | JGI IMG/M metagenome (GOLD analysis project Ga0102944, IMG submission 78172) | Salt pond soil microbial communities from South San Francisco under conditions of wetland restoration - Salt Pond MetaG... | ecosystem: Environmental > Aquatic > Marine > Intertidal zone... | reverse complement strand
CCAAGTGACCACGATCGCCGCCCTGGAAGATGCCGTCCGTCGGGAACATCCGGCCCCCGGACTGCTTTTCCATTCGGACCGGGGCAGCCAATACGCGTCCAAAGACTTCCGAAAGCGGCTGTCTAAACATAAAATGACGCAAAGTATGAGCGGAAAAGGTAATTGTTATGACAATGCCGTGGCGGAGAGTTTTTTCCGCACCTTGAAAAGCGAGCTGATCTACAGAATCACCCTGGCGACACGTCAGGCGGCGCGCCTGAGGATCTTTGAGTTTATCGAAATCACCTACAATCGGTTCCGCAGACATTCCACGCTCGGATACCTGTCTCCGGTGGATTATTTGAACAACTATGTAAAGAGCCGAAAACATGCCGCATGACTTCTTAAGATGTCCGGTTTTTTGTAGGAATTCCAAGATACCGCATTATCGGCAGATGATGCGAGAATACTATGGGGGGTAGATGGTGGGACAAATGGAGGGTTAAACCTGCCAATTAAAGTTGGCGTTATTTCGGATGGAATCCAGGGATGGGAAGATGCCGAAATAGGTTCTTTAGGATATCCCCAAGGACATGATACAACAGAGGGCTCTGAGGGGGTTGCGATGTTGGAAATAATCCACGATCTTGCGCCAGGAGCAGATCTCTGGTTCGGTAGTGATCACGTTGGAGCAAAGGATCCCGGACAGATGATAAATACTATCGACCAATCAATCGATGCTGGGTGTGAAATCATCGTTGATGATGTCTATTGGCCTGACGAACCCTGGTTTACTGACGGTCCCTTAGCACAACATATAAGCAATAAAATTACGTCTGATGATATCACTTACGTTTCGGCGGCAGGCAATGATGCGAAGACGATGTGGACAGGATTCTTTTATGGTGATGGGGATGGTTGGCTAATATTTTATAATGAGAATCAGCATGATTTTATACAAAACTCCTTTACTGTTCCTGATGGTGATTCAGCAAGAATAACTCTTCAATGGGAAGATTATTGGGATGATGCCCCAAACAATTATGACCTATTTGTGTTTGATAATTTAGATAATTTAGTTGCTTCGAGCACAACTGTACAAGGAACCGGAAATAATGCAAGTCCCAAGGAAATAACAAAAGTTATTAATAATGTAGGAGGGCCGGTACATTATCATATTCAGGTTAAAAAAATTAATGGGGCAGATGTTCATCTCAAAGTCCTCGTTGATGATCATCCTTGGGATTTAGACTACACCCATTCACAGTTCCAATCATATCCTTCAGAGCAAATTGTGGGGCATTGTGCCGCAGATGGAGTTATTAGTGTTGCTGCCTATCCATATAATGATAAATCCACTGTCGAAGACTTTAGTTCCTTAGGACCTACTGTAATTCGAGAATTTGGAGGCAATTATACTCAAACTCGGTACACCCCAACGATTACTGCAACAGATGGAGTGCAAACAACCACCCCTGGTTATAATCCATTCGACGGCACCTCTGCCGCTGCGCCGCATATTGCTGCCATTGCAGCCCTCTATTTTGACCATTTCGGTACTTCGAATAAAGACCCGGAAAATTTTAAGCATGATCTAAAGTTTAATGCTGACGACATAGCTGGAAGAAACGGTAGAGAGTGGTATTATGATACCGGTTGGGGCAGAGCGAATGCTTTAAAAACGATAGGTGACGTATTTAGCGTATTGGTTGATCAGAAAAATTCTAATAATGATACCTTGGGACATATCGGGCACTGGGAAGGAGGCCCGGATTTTGAATTATATGGTGCTGAACATACGTTTAATTTTATGGTGGACGCCACAGAGACTTTCTTGGGTAGCCAGCAGATTCTCTCCGGAGAGAAATTCCATAAATGGAGTGTGGATGATACTGTTTGGAATTATCGATCCTTTCACCTAAGCGCTGATTTTCCTACCCATCTCACTTCTCAATTTGCCCCTGTAAAAAATGCAACGGTGGAGGCTGTTACCGATGGTGGGACACCATTAACTAATGTTCAGATTCAATTTAAAGATCCGTGGTTAATCGATTATACAGATCCCGAATTCCCAAATAATTCCCGAAACAGGGGACGAAATGCTCCCTTCAAGACGTTATCCTCGGGTAACTTAGGTACTGATACCAACCACCATGGCGTCTTCCTGAATCAAAATGCTACATTTGAGGATGGTATCCCCATCTACCGCCTCCGGGGGCCAGCTATTGGCCAGGTGACCCAGACGGAGATTTATGCGTTTGACCATTGGGAAGGTACAAATACAGATTTTGGGAATGGGGTAACCACTAGTAGCCATAGGCAAACACCGGTAGTTTTTACCGGTGACAATGCACATATAAAGGCGGTTTATAGTCCCGCAAACGAACGGGAGAACTACACTCTCACAATACCCAGTGATCAGACATTGACCCTGCAACCCGGTGGGAATTACCGGTTTGCTGACGGGTTTAAATTAAAATTAGGTGGACCATTGATTATTTCTGGCACGATATCCCAGCCAATTCGTTTATCTGCTGCTGATCATAGCTGGGACGGTATCTATAATCAGTTTGGTGCCCAGAATCTTACCATATCTCACACTCAAATCTCCGGAGTTGATACAGCGCTTGCTCTCTATGGTACATTCAATGAATTGAATCTGTCGGATATAACATTCAATGGTGCAGTCGTATTCGGAAATCCAGAAACAAATAGTGGAGAACCATTAGTTTTTGATCATTTAACTTTTAATAATATAAACGGCACCGCTTTGACCATTACAGATCCACAGGTAGAAGTCAATCTGAGCAATCTTGATTTTAAGAATGTGGACACTGGTATGCTTTTCAACACGGTAAGATATCCGGTGAGTATTTCAAATATGGAAATGATCAAGGGGGGTACAGGGCTCGTTTTCCAAAACCTTCACTCTGATGTTGATAAACTGGTCTCAGTTAATCATTCTCTCCTGGCTCAAATGGATCAAGCGATTGTTATCGATACGCCAGAATTAATCAACAATAATATTGAACGAGTACAGCTAGATCACACAACTATTAGCGATACTCCGTTGGGTATTCATTTTATGCAAAGCTGTGGTGATAGAACTGATGGTGATATCGCTATCATAAATAGCATTCTTTGGAATAATCAAGGTCATGATATATATCCGTGTGGTGACTATGTATCCTATTGGAAAATAGAGTATACTGATATGCAAGGAGCTACTCAAAACCCAAACCCCGGGAATATCGATCAAGACCCCAAATTTGTTGATGCAGGGGGTGCCGATTATCATCTCTCCTGGGACAGTCCGTGTATTGATGCTGGTGATCCGAATGTTTTGGATCCTGACAGCACGGCTTCAGATATGGGGGCTTTCTACCATCCCCAACTCAGTGGAGACATTAGCAGCGATATGAATTGGAATGGGGCGGTGAGCGTAGCCAGTACTGTGGACATTCTGGACAATACCACCGTCACGATTGACCCAGGCACGCAAGTGTATCTTGCAAATGGGGCGACTTTGACTGTCCACGGTACTTTAGAAGCCAACGGGCAATATAATAATAGAATCACCCTTCAACCGCGGACCGGACGATGGAGTCGAATCAATGTGGTAAATGGCACAGTAAATCTGAACCGCGTGGATATCCAAACCGCATTATATGGGATTCAGGGAAGTTATGCTTCCGGATCGGTTTCTAATTGTGTTTTCGACGATATTATAAATCCAATGATTTACTTGGTGCATTCAACTGGTTTTACCATTTACGGGACGGAGTTATCAGGGGGAGGTACTGGTATAATGGCGGCGTATTCTCCTATTGCTATCAAATCCAATACCGTTGATCACAACAGTTATTATGGTATTTATCTGACTGGTTCATCAGCATTTCTCAAGGAAAACAGCATTCAAGATAATGGCGATGGGATTATAATTCTGAATAGTAGCGATGCCAATTTGGTTGTGTCCAGAGATGCTGGTGGTACTGATGTGAACAATGTTATTGCCAACAACGACCGGTATGGGATATATGTCGATGGAAACTCACAGCCGCTCTTAGGCTACTATGAATATATTTCTGGGCTCGGGATGTTTACCGGTGGATTTAACGATTTCCGGCCAGGAAATGGTTCCTACGATGTATACAGTGCTCAACCCGTCGTTGTTGATGCACGATTAAATTGGTGGCCAGCCAGTCCACAGCTCTCTGGGAATTTGAATATCCACCCCGCAGCAGGCGAATTGGGATTAGGTAAAGGCACGGTGGCAACAAATCCTACACCGGATTCACTTCCTCCAGCTATCCGACAAGCTATCAGAGCAGAATTGGATAGTAATTATCAGGAAGCGGCAGAACAGTACACTGCGTATTTAAGGCAGTATCCCGAAACTGAAGAATGGCGACCTGCCTTGGCGGGTTTAGTCCGAACTAGTTATTCCGGACAACTGTTGTTATCCCTGCAAACACGGTTAAATGAGTATTATCAAGGATATCCAACCACATTGTTTGGCATGGCTGCTGCAAGATACTCAATGACGGTCATGGCAAATGAACATCACTATTTCCCTGCGCTGGAAAGAGGTGATTCCCTTCTCATACAATACCAATCTACTGATTTATCGCAGGAAGCGTCAGCGGGAGTGTTGTTTGAACAGGTGACATTGTATGATTACTTAGAGCAAGAGGGCTCAGGGTTAGGGAAGATATCTGCAAAACAAATAACATCACAACTTAACAATAAGTTACGACAACTTGTGGATGATTTTGGAACGACGAAAACAGGAAAACTCGCACAATCTCTGTATGGGAATCGGTTAAAAAATCTTGCGTCGCACCCTGTAATTCCGGTCGAGCTCGTCCTTCAACCAGCATATCCTAATCCATTCAACCCAACCACTACGATAAGTTATGGACTCCCAAAAGATCAGCAAGTCAAACTCATCATCTATGATTTAACCGGACGCCAGGTCAAAACCCTGGTAAATGCTCAGCAATCAGCCGGAATGCATTCGATTCAGTGGGATGGAACAAATGGGTACGGACAGCAAGTCAGTAGCGGAGTGTACTTCTATCGGCTCACCGTTTCGAGGAGCGTGAAAACGCACAAAATGTTACTGATACGCTGAGTCATTGGAGAAAGTCTGGTAGATCCAAACGCGCCTGCGGCTATTCGACTATGGGCGCGTTTTGCTTTTAATAGGTTGTATTTATGAAATACGTAATACATTCACGCTAGAATACTCCATTTTGGTTGTCCGATTTTTACTTTTTTATTCTGCTGTGGTGGCAGATCACCTATGGCATTTTGGAAAGTGCATCAATTGTGTTACCGTACGCTCTAACATGGTTAGCGCATTCCAGAAAAACTCTCGTCAACGATCCTTTTAAAAGATCATTGGCGGTTAGGTTCACCAAAGTTGTGCTTCCAATAAATATCGCCCTTTCAGGGCTTGAGTGTAGTAGGCTTTTCTATCCCGGGGCTCCTATCAGTCACCCCGGCTTGGCATCTCTTCGCCCCTTAGGGGCTTGGAAGGAAGACAGTCCATTACGAATCACGTTTTATTTTAACGGGATTTTCCTTACACCGTATTTACTGTATTGCCAGAGTAAGATTAGGATTATGAGTACGATTAAGAGATGGAGCAGTGATTATTCGCAGATTGCGGTCAATTGAACACTGGATTTCGAACCCTTTATTTTTTTCATTCCTGGGGCTTCACCTTCACCCCGGCTTGGCATCTCTTCGCCCCTTAGGGGCTTGGAAGGAAGACAGTCCATTACGAATCACATTTTATTTTAACGGGATTTCCCTTACACCGTATTTACTGTATTGCTAGATTAAGATTAGGATTATCCCAACGAGATCCCTGCGGGATGAGTACGATTAGGACAGGGATCAGTAGAGGTTAACTGATTGCAGTTAATTGAACACTGGATTTTAAACCTTTATAACGTATTTCCTTATTCACATATACCCTTATACCCTATTCTCATACTTTTTTTACTTAAACACGGCAACACTTCAACACGCAAATACTTATTAACTTGAACACGTGAACACTCGCACACTCCGCCACTGGAACACTAAGTTCTAACATCATTTCCTACTATTTTTTAAGTTAGACTAAATTATTAACTGAATGTCAAATACGGAGAACAGAATGACTGAAATCTCAACGGAAAAAGATCAATTACGCGAGGAATTCAACCAGTGGGCGGACGCCGGACGCGGCGAGGGCATGCGCAAGGGTCACTGGGATATGACGATGCAGACCATCGACAAGATGAATCTGTCCGGCGATGAAACCGTGCTGGATTTGGGTTGCGGCAACGGTTGGGCGGTCCGGGAACTGGCGGCACGGCTCTCGAAAGGTAAAGTCGTCGGCATCGACATCTCTGATAAAATGATTGAGGAAGCGAATGCGAAATCCAGTGAAGTCGAAAATGTGGAGTTTTATGCAACCAGCGCTGATGATTTACCTTTTGACGAGGAAGAGTTCGACCAGATTCTGAGCGTGGAATCGTTCTATTATTACCCGAAACTGGAGCCGGTGCTCGAGGAAATTCGTCGCGTACTCAAGTCCGGCGGAAAATTCTGGTGTGTTGTGGATCTGTACAAGGGAAACAAATACAGTATGACCTGGCCGGAAAAACTGGACGTTCCGGTCCATGCGCTTGGCGAGCAGGATTACAGAATGCTTTTTCAAAATGCCGGGTTGAAAGTTACCAATCAGGAGCGCATTATCGATCGTCGTCCGGTGAAAGAGGAAAACTTTAAGCCCGGCTGGGGCACGCCGACGTTTGAGGATTACAAGGAGTATAAATCGCTGGGAAGCTTATTGACGGTTGGGCAGAAATAAGCCTATTCGATACAAGGATACTCGATTTTGTCAACACTCTTCGACAAGCTCAGAGTGACGTGGTAATAGGTTCTTTTGGGCAAATGAAAATCAGCAAAAAGATGAATCCTTTAAAATGAGAGTAATTTACTTGAGGACACAATGAACATTCAGGATGCCAGAAAACTTTTTCCGACGACGGAGAATCAACTTTACTTTAACCACGCGGCGTGTTCGCCATTTTCGGTACGGGTTGAGAAGGTGTTGCTGGAGTATCTGAAAGAGCGCGTCAAATCCAGGATCGATGATTATAAGGGCAATATGCAGGTGGCCGATCAACTGCGGAAAATGTTAGGCAAGATGATGAATGCACCGGCTGAGCGGATTGCGCTAACCTCCAACACGTCGCACGGACTCAATATCGTCGCCTCTGGTTTTCCATGGGAAGAAGGTGACGAAATTCTGATCAGCGAAATGGAATTTCCGGCTAATGTCTATCCGTTCCTGAATCTGGAGAAGCGCGGCGTCAAACTCGCCTGGTTTCCAACCGAAGATGGTCGGGTCACTCTGCACGATATTGAAACACACATTACCTCGAAGACGAAGATGCTCACGCTGTCTTACGTCCAGTATCTCAACGGATATCGTGCTGACCTCAAAGCGATCGGGGAACTCTGCAAGGAGCGCGATATTTGGTTTGTAGTGGACGGCATTCAGGGAATGGGTGCGTTCCCGATGGATGTCAAAAATTGGCACATCGATGCGCTGTCGGGTGGTGGACAAAAATGGATGATGTCTCCCAAGGGAACGGGATATTTGTATCTGACCGAGGAGTTGCAATCCCAACTCGATATGACTTATCTGGGCTGGCTCAGCGTGGCAAATCCGTTTGATTTCCACAACTTCGACCAGAAGTTGGATTCCTCAGCGCAACGATTCGAACTGGCAACGGCAAACGCCATGGGCATCTTTGGGATGCACACCGCGGTTGAGTTGCTGCTGGAAGTCGGGATCCCGCAAATCAGCGAACATCTTCTTGAGATTACCGGCTATCTTCGAGATCGTCTCAAAGAGATTGGCTGCGAAATCCTGACGCCGTTCGAAGATCACGAGCGCGCCGGAATTATGCTCTTTTCCCTGGGCGATGAGACACAAAACAAGAAAGCTTTCCAGCAGTTACTCGACAAAGATGTGACTATTTCGCTCCGTGAAGGAAAACTGCGCGTCTCCCCGCATTTCTATAACACCAGAGACGATCTGGACAAATTCCTCGCCATTTTGCAGCAGGTGCGGTGATGGCGCAGCATTATATTCTCGACGGATATAATATATTGCACGCCATTCCGAAGTACGCTGACATTGTCATCCGTGACCGCGAGTCCGCCCGAAAACAGTTGGAGCAAGATGTTGAGCTCTACTGTCGCACCGGCGAAATCGAGGTTACTATCGTCTACGACTCCAAACGTTTTCCCAACGCCTTCGCCGATTTTATCGATACCAAACAGCCTGTAATTGTGTTCACATCCATAGTGCAGGAAGCGGACGATTATATCATTGAAGCCGCGGAAGAAATCGCTTCGGCAGGCACTACGATTGTCTCCAATGATAGCAAAGTCCTGGCGGGCGCGTCACACGCGGGTTGCGCCACAATGTCCGCACAAGAGTTTGTCCAACTCATCCGGAAAAAATCTGTAGGTACTCCGGGCAAGCGTCCCGAGAAGTATCGCAAGGATAGTCTCTCCAGAGATGAAGTCGATGAGTGGCTGAATCTGTTTGGGCAGGATGATTCGGATGATGCAGAGTGAGAACCGCGAATTAAAGCGAATAATAAAAGACAGTTTTATCGACAGTTCTCAGACTATTCAGATTAATTTTCGGAAAGCTCTATCTTTTATCTCTGAGAATAAAAAGAGTAAATTGATATTATTGAATTATTTGACGAAAGAGTCCCTCTCCTTACCAAGGAGAGGGATTGAGGGTGAGGTCAATTCTGCTGCACTTTTTTTAGAAAAAAGTGCGAAAAAATTCCGGCTGTGAAATTCCTTTCTATAACGACTACATTGTGCTACGGGAGGAATTCGAAACTCCTCCGATAAATCGGAGTCAGACAACCGAATTCCTCTGTTCCTCACACAACAGTCGTTCATACAAAAGGAATTTCAAGGCCGATTTAAAAAAATAGACATTAGGATTACTTATCTTGTCGAACGATAACTATTCTTTCAATCTTTGGTACACGAAGAACTTTAAACTGAGTTCTATATCTGCGCAAATCCGCTTAATCTGCGGTATCAGCGTTCTATTAGTAAACTAATCTTTCACCTGCTCATAAATCAATCGCAACCCGTGCATTGTTAAATCCGGATTGTAATCTGTAATGCCGCGCAGGTGCGGAAGCATAACCTCTGCAACGCCACCAGTGACAATGACCTGCACCTCGGAATCATCCAGCGATTCCTTGATTCTGGTCAGCATTCCGTTGATGGAATCCACCGCGCCCCAGAGAATCCCGGATTGCATACTCTCTTCAGTGTTTGAGCCGATAACCTTCCTTGGAAATTGTAATTTGACTTTGAACAAACGAGCCGCACGTTGCACCAAATCTTTGGCAGCGATTTCAAACCCGGGCATAATGACTCCACCAAGATAGGCGCCGGATTTATCTATCGCGTCAAAGGTTGTCGCCGTGCCGAAATCCAGGATAATCTGTGGCACTTTGTAGAAATGCTTCCCGGCGATGGCATTACAGATACGATCCGCGCCGACCTGATGCGGATCATCATATTTGATCTCCAGATCAATTTTCAGCGTTTCATCCACGATCACCGGTTCAATGTGAAGGAATTTCTCGGCCATCATCGAGAAAACATTGGTCACGTTCGGCACGACTGATCCAATTATGACTCCCCGGATTTCCGATGGCTCAATGTTTTCCTCCATACAGAGCAGTTTCACCGTAATCCACGATTCGTCCACTGTGCGCGTCATTCCACTGGACAATCGCCAGTGAGTCAACAGTTTACCGTCTTTGAAAATGCCAAATACAGAATTGGTATTACCGATATCGATGGCGAGTAACATAGCGCTCCCAATTTTGTGAATGTGATTGCTGAAAGTTTAATGCCATAAAAAGGCATATACAATACACAATTAAACACTGAAAAACACCGAAGACACCGAAAGAAAAGAGCCAAGAGCCAAGAATCAAGAGCCAAGATGAAAGAACCAGTAAAAGATTAAAGTGCTCTAAAGATGAAAGAAAAACTTGTTAGTGGCTCGTAGTTTGTGGTTAGTAGTTGGTCGTTCGTCGCAATTAACGACAGGGTATCGAATTTTGGCCTTTTTCCGTATTTCCCTCTTCCTGTATTCCCTCGGTGAGAGTAAGATTAAGATTATGATTAAGAGTAAGAACTGCAACACACCTGCACATTGTTTTTTTTTACTCGAACACTTGCTCCGGGAGGAGTCCTTCACCAGAAGTCCTGCCGGACCTTCCGGGGAACACACGAACACATGAGCACTCTAACACTGTTTTCCATCTTGTGAATCAAGCCGCTTTGCTCTATTTTCTCTGGTAACTTTCCGAGGCTCTATGCGATACCACTGGTGGAAATACCTGTTATTTGCGGGATGGATTTTTTTCGTTGGCTGGCTCCTGAAAAACGAGTACGGTTCGGCGGAGGAAGTTCGTCCGCTGGATGTGCAGTTGTTCAACGAGCAATCCCAAACGTCTGAAAATACCGCGTGGTACACCATTTATCTCGGCGATCAGAAAATCGGATGGAATATGCACATCGCCAGCCCGCGCGGCGACGGTTACAGTATTTACGACCGGACAGTCCTGCGCGTCCCGGTGGCTGGCACGCTCCAGAATATCGATTACGAGCAATCCGTTAACACCGATTCCAATTATGTGCTGCAGCAATTTGTGATGCAACTCAGCGCCAGCGCGATGAATACCCGCATAGAGGGGCGCAAACAGCGCGGTGGCGTCAATTTGACCATCACTTCCGGCGGAAACACCCAAAAGCAGTTCATTCCCATGGAAGAAGATGTCCGCCTTCCAGTGACTCTCGCAAAAATGTTACCGGTTAACGACATATCCCCAGGGGATAAGTTTAGCTTCCCAGTCTTTGATCCCAGCACTTTGTCGATGGGAAAAGCCATTCTCGAAGCACACGATTGGGAGACGATTTCCGTCGGGAATTCCGAAGTGGAAGCGTTGCACGTTACAACCACCTTTCAGGAGCTCTCCTCGGATTTCTGGGTGAATCACAACGGCGAGGTTGTGAAGGAAAAATCGTTGATGAATTTGACGATGGTACGTTCGTCCTCGGATGACGCCCAGCGGTTTAATCCCAAAGATAGCAACACTGATCTGTATCAATATTTTGCGGTTATTCCTGATCAACCAATCAAACATCCCCGGAAGCAGAAATTACTAAAACTCCAACTGCACAACTCTGATTTGCCGGTATCATCTCTGGATAATCACCGGCAAATAGCAACGCCCGGCAAAGATGGTCCGCGACTTCAAATCCGAACGCGCGGGCAAAACAGAGAAGCACCACCATCGCCGAAAGAGTTACAATCAACGCCGCTCATTCAGTGCACGGATTCTGCGATCGTGGCAGCGAGCAACAAAATCGTGCATTCTTCCATGCCGGATTCGGAGAAGGTTCGGACGCTCGTGCAGTGGGTGTACAGCATTGTCAAAAAGCAACCGTCCGTGGGATTACCATCAGCGGTGGAGGTCTTACAACATCGCACCGGCGATTGTAACGAGCACACCGTTCTGTTTGTTGCACTGGCGAGAGCAGCGGGCATTCCGGCGAAAATGCGGGCAGGGCTTGTGTACGTACAAAATGGATTTTATTATCACGCCTGGGCGGCAGCTTATGTTAACAACCACTGGATTGACGTTGATCCGACGTTCGGTCAATATGCCCCCGATGCAACGCACATTGCGTTGGCAGAAGGCGAGTTGTTCGATTTAATGACGATTGGCAGAATTGTGGGACGGCTGGAAATAACCCTGTTGAACTGAGAGCAGACAAATGATCCAAATTGAAAATGTTTCTAAACATTTTGGCGATTTAGCGGCGGTAGATTCTCTGGATTTGACCATCCCGGATGGACAGTTTTTCGGATTTCTCGGTCCGAACGGTGCTGGAAAAACCACCACCATTAAGATGATTACCGGATTGTTGCGTCCCGATACCGGAAGAGTGACGCTCAACGGCATTGACATCCAGAAGGAACCGGAAGCCGCGAAACGCTACATCGGTTATATTCCTGATATTCCCTTTTTCTACGAAAAACTGACCGGAATGGAATTCCTGCAATTCGTGGGACGCATTTACGAAATGGATGAGCAGCGAGTGCAGGATCAGATCGACGAATATGTGCAGTTGTTTCATCTCGAATCATACATTTACCAGCGCATGGAGCAGTATTCTCACGGCACAAACCAGAAGATCGTCTTCGCCGCCGCATTTTTACACGAACCACAAATCCTGGTGATCGACGAACCGATGGTTGGGCTAGATCCGCAGAGCGCACGATTGCTCAAAGATACGCTGCGGACAAAAGTCTCCAAAGGCGCCACGATATTTATGTCCACACACACGCTGCCGGTGGTGGAAGAACTGTGCAACCGGGTCGGCATAATTCGACAGGGACAACTCATCGCCGACGGCGCAATTTCCGAACTGCGATCCGCAGAAACTCAGGACGCTACTCTCGAAGAAATTTTCTTGAAACTGACTTATGAAGAATCTGACACTGCTGCAGTCCGCGATTAACCATCGCCGGCTCTTTCGACGCACCAAATGGCAAATTTTGCTCCGCCGCTTCTTCGGTGGTTTGCAGAGCCGGAAGACGATATTCGAACGCGGCTCGACATTGGTTATTGCTCTGGGATTGACCATAGGCGGATATTTCCTCTTTCACAGATTGTTCGGCTATTTCCTGGGATTGGATCAGCTCGGAAAGGTGTTGCTGGATCGCATTTTTTATCTCGGGTGGAATACGCTGTTTTTTCTGCTCATCATCAGTAATATCGTGACCGCATTTTCCACGCTGTATCGTTCCAAAGAAGTGAAACATCTGATCACCACGCCGGTCTCGTTCCGGACGCTTTTCCACGTGAAATTTATCGATAATCTCTTCTATAGTTCCTGGGCGCTGGCGCTGATTGGTATTCCGATTCTCTCTGCCTATACCAGCCAATTAGGCGTTCCGTGGTACTTTGCCATCCCGGCGATCATCGTTGGATTAGTAAGTTTTCTGATTCTTGCTGGCATTACAGCGATTCTGATTCTGATGTTTATTCTGCGGGTGGCGCATTTTACCTCTCTGCGAATGGCATTTATCGGTTTAGCTGGTATTGCCGTCCTGGGATTTGGCACGTACTTCTTTCTGCTTAATCCGCCAGCGGTCGTAGTACAGGGACCGGCATCGTTTCGAACGCTGAATCAATATCTGCTCAAACTCGGGACGAAACCGTTTCCATTTGCCCCGACTTACTGGCTCCGGGAATTGATTACGTCGGTGGCACAACTGGATGGTTCAAGATTACTGCTTTTTGGCGGTTTACTCATCAGCACCAGCCTCGCTGGCTGGCAGATTCTCCTCTGGATTGCAGAGCGCTGGTGGTATCCCAGCTGGCAAATTCTGACAGTAAGCGATCAGCACAAACGCCGGCAGTACAAGAAAAACACCGTCCGTCCGTTGCGGTGGTACTGGAAACCGTTCACGCCACAGATGCGAGGACTGCTGATGAAAGACGTATTGCAGTTCTGGCGGCTCCCAAATCAGTGGGTGCAGTTTATGCTGCTGTTTGTGTTCCTGTTGATCTACCTGGCGAACCTGTTCAACATCGCGTTCCAACTGGATCTGCAAAACCCGTTTTGGCGCACTCTGACTTTCTTCATCAACTTCGGATTCAGCGGTTTTATCCTGGCGAGTATGATTTCGCGGTTTATCTTTCCGCTGATCAGTCTGGAAGGACCAGGCTTCTGGTTTTTACGTTCTTCACCATTGGAAATCAAAACGCTCTTTCGGCAGAAATTCTGGTTGTCGGTTGGCGTTTTTCTCCTGTTGGCAGAACTGATCGTGATTATCTCAAATATCGTGATGGAAATTCAGGGTCCGCTGATGTGGCTCTCCACCGGGACGTTGGTAATTATGAGCGTGGCGCTTTCTTCCATCGCCATCGGATTGGGCGCGCGATTCCCTGAATTCAACGAAACTAATCCAATGAAAATTGCTTCCACCGCTGGCGGATTTATGACTGTGGTGCTAAGTCTGCTCTACGTCGCCATCATCATCGTAATGATGGCAATTCCGACCTACACCTATTTCCAATATTTGACCGGCAAAGCTGAGTTTCCTCTCCTCGCCATTATCATCTCTGGGATTGCTATTATATTGATCAACGTTGTGACGATTTGGTATCCGGTGCGGATCGGCGAACGGTTTCTGGAGCGGTTTGAGGTGTGAGAGCATTTGTAAACCAGTTCCCACGACGTTAAATTCTTCGACAGGCTCAGGATGACGTCGTGGGGAGTCATTCTGAGCTTGTCGAAGAGCGGCTCCCCATTGATAACAAATTTTAAGAGGTAGAAAGTAAAGTAAAGAAATCGCTTGAATCGGACTATCCTCGCCCAAAGGACGAGGCTTTTCGCCCGATTCATGGCTTCGCCACCGCGATTTCAAAAATTTACGGCATAGGCAAAGCCTTCTGCCAATGACCACCACCAGAGGTGGTGGGTTTCTACATTACACTAAACATCCACTCAATTCCCCGCTTGCTTCTCAGAATACATCAATCTATAATAGATGTTTGTTGGAACGAAAATCCCGCGAATATTCCCAATGAAAATTTTTTTACAGGAGATAATCCGCGTATGAATATACTCATTGCCATCGCGCACCAGATGGAACTGGAGCCGTTTAAGGCGAAGTTTCAGGTGGAAGAGTCGCACAACAACGGACACGGCAAGATTTACCAGTTATATTCTAATAACGGCGACGTGCGGCTGGTGCAGACCGGCATCGGACTCGAAAGTGCCAAACGAAGTCTGAACCTCAGTCTACGGGAGATGGAGGGACAGTTAACGCCGGACGTGTTGATTAATTTCGGCACCTGTGGCGCGATTCATCCCGACCGGAAAATTGGCGAATTGGTAGTGGGCGAACAGGCAGTTGTGGATCAGGAAGATCGCAAGCCGCTGTCGATGGATGTCAAATGGACGGATACGCTCGAGACGTATCTGAAACGCCATTCATACCACTACATCAAAGGAACAATTTTCTCCACTGATCGCGCCATAGCGGATAAAAACTTGCGGCGGGATCTTTATCGTAAAACCAGCGCACAGGTGGTAGATATGGAATGTTACGCGCTGGCGGAAATCGCACAGGAGCATCAGTTGCCGCTGGTTTCGGTCAAATATATCACCGATAACGCCGACCCGTTCGCGATGAAGGATTTTATGGCGCACGTCGAGGAAGCCACCGCCGATCTCAGCGAGGTCATGTTCGGATTTGTCCGCCAGTTGATGGATCCGGTTCGGGTGGAGAACACGTCGGACTAACCGATGCGTTTCAGCGTTATTATTCCCGTCTACAACCGTCCCGAGATGGTGCGGCGGGCGATCAATTCTGTCATTAGTCAAACCTTTTCAGCCTCCGAAATTATCGTTATCAACGACGGTTCCAAAGATGTCACCGGCGAGGTAGTCCGAAAATTATCTGATACCGTCGAAATTCCTTTGCACATCATTGAACATCAAAAGAATCGCGGCGTGTCCGCTGCCCGAAACAGTGGAATTAAAGCCGCTGAAAACGAATGGATCGCTCTGCTTGACTCCGACGACGAATGGAAACCGGAGAAGTTGGCGCGTCAGCAGGAATTTCACCAACAGCATCCGGATCTGAAAATTTCCCAATGTAACGAAATCTGGGTGCGGAACGGGAACCGTGTCAAAAAGCGTGATATTCACCGCAAAATTGGCGGACGTATTTTCAAGGAGAGTCTGAAACTCTGTCTGGTGAGTCCGTCAGCGACTGTCATTCATCAATCCGTTTTCGAGGACATCGGTTATTTCGACGAATCTTTACCGGCGTGCGAAGATTATGATTTTTGGCTGCGTGCATTGGTGAAATATCCGATTGGACTTCTTGATGAACCGTTGCTCATCCGGTACGGCGGACACTCAGATCAACTTTCCGCTAAATACTGGGGAATGGATCGCTGGCGTGTCAAGGCGATGGAGAAGCACTTAAACGAAAATTTGCCGCAGGACTGGAAAATCGCGTTGTACGAAGAATTAATCGCCAAACTTGAGGTGTTACACCAGGGAGCCGAAAAGCGCGACAAACCGGAAGCGGAGGTTTATCAAGAGAAGATTAGGCGGTATTCGGAGGAATTGTATATGCTTCGCTCATTATCAATCCTCTAAAATCTTCTTATTGATGATAAAAAGTAAACGATTGGAAATCTTGGCGCAGGTGCTTGTTTTATCCTCTCATTCAACCCTTACAGGGTTAAAAAAATATTTCGTGCTTAAACCACCGATTTCATCGGTGGCTATTTTCCGGCCGCGGCCGGATTCAAGCCCTTCGGGCTTGGAACAACGTAATTTTCACCCCACTTTCTCTCTGCGACTGTAAAAACCAGATCTCTCCTTGAAGTGAGAAGAAAAACATATCTGTAAATTAGCATTCACTTTTGGTTCTTATCCTTAATTCTCATAAATTTTGCAATTCACTGAAATAACGAACGTAAGGGAAGTCTAGATAAATGAACGAATCAGTACAACAATACACACCAAATGAGTTGAAAGAAAAACTGGAGAATGATGAGGCGGTGCTCATCGACGTGCGGGAACCACGGGAGTGGAATTACTGCAAGATTGAAGGAGCGGAACTCATTCCGGTCCGTGAAATCCAGAATGCAGAAATTCCCACAGAGGACAGCAAAGACATCGTCCTTTATTGTCACACCGGCCAGCGCAGTTATTTTGCGGCGCAGGTGCTGCAAAAACGTGGTTTTGAAAATGTGTACAATCTGCAAGGTGGCATCGACGCTTACTCCAGAGAAGTCGATCCGGACATTCCGAGGTACTAATTGACCTGGACGTATATCAATCGCGAGTGGGTTGAGGCAGACACTCCAAGAGTGCCGTTGCACGAGGCGGGATTTTTGCGCGGCGATGGAATTTTCGAATCCATTCCGGTGGAAGATGGTTACATCTTCCGGCTGGACGATCATCTTGGCCGGCTTTTCAATGGAGTGAGAACTATCCGCATTGAACCGCGAGAAACTCCGCAAGATGTGGAAAATCTGATCAATGAATATATCGAGCGGAACCAGTTGCAGAGCGGCGTAATCCGGGTAATCATCACGCGCGGAGTTTATACTGATATGCCGTGGAATTACGAGGGATCAAACAGCATCTACATCACTCACGCGCCGTTTCCGTCTATTCCGCCCTCACCGGCGCCGGTTGTGTTTCTTGACGAGTCGGATTATCCGCTGATCCGGAAGCATCCTGCCGTAAAATCGCTGAATTATCTTGGCAATATGCTGGCAAAAATGGATGCGCACGAGGCGGGAGCATTCGAGCCAGTGCTTTATAATCAGGCGGGTTACATCACCGAAGGCGGCGTGCGAAACGTATTTTTCGTCAGCGGTGAAACGCTCCTGACGCCACCGTTATCGCTGGGAATATTAGCCGGGACAATGCGGGATGCCGTTCTTGAGGTTGCGGAACAGGAAGGCATCAAATGTCGGGAAGCGCTGATTTCCAAAGATGATATCGACGAGATGGATGAAGCATTTCTCACGAGTTCCGCAGTACACGTCCTGCCTATAACCTGGGAAAACTGGCAAAGTGACTATGTTGTAACCAAAGTGTTACAAGCTGCTCTAAATGAGTTCATCAAAACACACAGGGAAAAACGAGGTTCAGATGGCACATAAATTTTCACCGGAACGATTTCAAAAACTGGAAGCTGAAGACCGATATGAACGATTGCAGCCGGTTCAACGATTAAAGAATGCCGGAATGACACCAGGACAGCAAGTGCTGGATGTCGGTTGTGGCACTGGTTTTTACAGCCGGTCCGCCGCAGAAATTGTCGGCGAATCCGGACATATTATTGGGTTGGATATCCTAAGTGAAATGATCACTCGCGCTGAAGAGTTCGGTTTGCCTGATAATGTCGAATGCATCAAATCGGAAGAATCGACTTTCCCAGTTGACGATGAATCGATGGACTGGGTGATAATGACGAATCTCTATCACGAGTTGGAAAATCAACAAGCATTCGTTTCAGAGATTCACCGGGTGCTTGAGCCTAACGGTCGCGTCTATTTCCTGGACTGGAAACGGCAGGAGGAAGACGATGGTCCACCGATGGAACATCGCATCGACAAATCCGTGCCAATGGCAGCTTTTCAGAATACTGGATTTAACTTTGTCAGTGATGCAGAAGTGGGTCCGTCACATTATGAGCTGATTTTTGAGAAGCAATAAAAGAGAACCGCGAATACTCCGGAAGGTCCGGAAGGACTTCTCCGGGAGGAGTCTCTACTGAGAAACGCGAATACATGCCAATTATAAAAATTAAAAAGGTGACAATATTAAACCTAAGTACTTCAAGAATTTTAAAAATTGACAAACCACCATTGGCTTACTCTTGTGATTTCAATATTATACACCGTTTTTTTACGTAGATCCTTCGACAATCTCAGGATGACGTCTCGATCTGTCACTCTGAGCCTGTCGAAGAGTGCACAACCCACATTCCAACTCAATTCTGTTGCTTTCAAAATTGCAATAGATAAGGAATTCATGAATTATTCAGATTAACAACCAGAGAGCATCAACCCTTAACCGAAAAAGCCAAAAATGAAAAAACATACCGGAAGAAATATATTTTTAGTGCTGGTAACCCTCATCGCTTTTGTAGCGATTATTTACGCCAGTTTTCAAGGTAAAAACGCGAGCTATCATAATCTATCTGTCCAGGAAGTGAAACAACGCATCGATTCGAAGAAAAATGATTTTGTATTGATCGATGTCCGTACTCCACAGGAATACACTGGTCAATTGGGACATCTGGGAAACGCCCCGTTGTATCCACTGCAAAGTTTGGATACGCAGTATCAAAACCTGAAAAAATACCAGCAGGAGGACAAAGATATTATCGTCTATTGTCGTTCAGGAAATCGCAGTCGTCGCGCCGCGGAATTTCTGATCGACCACGGTTTTAAAAATATCTACAATATGGAAGGCGGAATGCGAGCCTGGAACGCCGATTATGGTCGTCCCGCGGACAGTGATAATTCACCACCGAACCAATAACCTGAGTAGATTTACGGCGAGACAGCGTGTTTAATAATATCGGTGAGAATTGGTCGTACGCCATCGATCATAAATTGGACAGCGATCACCATTACGATAAGCCCCATTATCCTGGTGATTATTCGAGTACCTGAATTCCCCAGAAATTTCGAGAGTTTTGGCGACGCAATAAAAATCAGATAAGTGCTCAGTAGTGTAATCACGATTGCCAGTATTACAATCCCCAGGGAAAAGACGGTTTCAGTTTCTCCACTTAATATCATCGTAGAAGTGATCGCGCCCGGTCCGCAGATCACCGGGACTCCGAGCGGCGTAATGGCGATATCTTCTTTGAGCAACGCTTCGTCGTCTTCCTTGCGGGAATGCTTGGTCCGTGAGAGTCGCGCCTGCATCATATCCGAACCGATCTTGAAAAAGAGTAGTCCACCGGCGATCCGAAACGCGTGAATAGTAATCCCGAAGAACTTGAAAATTAAATTTCCGGTGATTGCGAAGACCAGCATCACCAAGAAAGCAGTTAAGACACCGCGGCGCGCGGTTATCCGGCGTTGCGCTTCCGTTGATTGCTCGGTTAATCCCAGGAATAACGGGGCAATTCCGATGGGGTTAACCAGTGTAATGAGTGACGATAATGCCAGTAGAAAAAAGGATAATTGGGATTTGGGCACAGGTGATATTCTCGCTTGTAACTTATGAAAGGTGAACCGCTCTAATCATCTCTGGGAAAATAAATGGTATTATGCAGAGATCAAATATAAAACACGGGTGAAGCAGACGTTGACAGACCGCCTGAATTTGTTACATTATATATAGCAAATGCTATATAAGGAAAATATTATGACTACAATAGAAACGACACTCGAACCTGCCAAATTACAGAAAGCCGCTGTGGTGTTAAAAACGCTTGGTCATCCAGTTCGTCTTTCGATTATTGAAGCGCTGGAGCACGGCGAGTTGAACGTCACTGACATTCAGGAGACCATCAACGAGCCCCAGGCGATTACGTCGCAACATCTGCGATTAATGCAGGAGCGCGATATCCTGAAATCACGCAAGGACGGTGTGCAGGTTTTCTACAGTTTAAAAGATAAATTTATACAACAGATATTAAGGTGTATTAAATCGTGCGGAATTTCATAATCACCAGGGGCTATTGGAAACTCTTACTCGGTGGTTTGCTGGGTGGTATTGTCGGTTTCGTTTACTATTATTTCATCGGGTGTGCCACCGGCTCGTGTCCCATTCAATCCAATCCATTTCTCATGACAGGTTACGGAATGCTCTTTGGCTTTATTCTGGGCTTTCCGGGTAAAAAACAACCTAAAAAATCATCAAATGACCAACCGTTAGCAGAAGGGAAATAAAATGAAGTACGGATATTCAAAACCGGTCAATCTTTCATACGAAGACGCGATTGAGAAAGTGACCGCAGAACTCAAAGAGCGCGGATTTGGCGTTTTGACAGAAATTGACGTCAAAGCCACGATGAAGAAGAAACTCGACAAGGATATGAACAATTACGTCATCCTGGGCGCTTGCAACCCGCAATTTGCGCATCAGGCGTTGGAAGAAGAACAGGAGCTGGGTCTTCTGTTGCCGTGTAACGTTATTGTTTATGTTAACGGTGAAGGTAAAACCGTTGTTGCATCCGTGAATGCGGAAACGATGTTGTCAGTCGTGGGTGACGATCCCAGAATGCAGGAAATTGCCAGCGAAGTCACCCAGCGTCTCGAAGACACCATTGATGCAGTCGCAAACACAGCACCGGTGGAGGCCTAATTGAATGTCTGACGGATTGTCAATTATCATTTTCTTTGCTGTGTATTGGTTTGCCATCAGGTGGCTTTTTCCAAAGATGGGAGTGCCGACCTGAGGTAATCCGTATCCCCGGGCGGGGAACAGCAAGCAGAAGAGTTGTCCTGTGAATACGAAATCAAAGAGAGTTGAAGTAGAGGAGTATAACGACCATGCCGATGTATGAGTACCGGTGCCAAAATTGTGGCTCCAAATTTGATGAACTTGTTTCTTCGGCTCAGGTCCCGGATAGTGATGTCGCATGTCCACACTGTGGCGAATATGAATCGCAGAAACTGATGTCTGCATTCGCCTCAAGTGGTGGCGGTTCCGTCAGTGTTGCTGGCGGAGGATCCAGTTGCGGCGGATCTTCGGGATTTACCTGAGCATAAACCACATTGGGTCGGTGACCCACATGAACCTCAGTTGTTTAAAAACTCCCTGGGAAACCGGGGAGTTTTTTATCTATGATGAAAATGGTAATCCGACAGGGATATTCCATCTTGTACCATTGATATCTATAATAGATTTTGCAAAACGAAATAAAGCAGAGAAGCGCTTAATTCCCTCTTTCGGATTTTCCTATAATGTAATAAATTCAAATGCTACACAAGAAGTTATAAGCACAGAGCAGGAGCCCTGAAGATGAAAGTCGAAGTAAATGGAATTCAACTTTCGTATGTAGATCAGGGAGAAGGATTACCCGTTTTATTCATCCACGGTTTCCCGTTTGATCATCAGTTATGGCAACCACAGATTGAAACCCTCTCTCAAAACAACCGGGTCATTGCGCCGGACTTACGCGGGTTTGGAGATTCCGATATTCCCGGCGATACGTCGAGCATGACACAATTTGCCGCGGACCTGATTGCATTGCTGGATTTACTGGGCATTGATCAGGCAGCAGTATGCGGGTTGTCAATGGGTGGATATATCAGTTTGGCAATTGCTGAAAGCTTTCCGGAGCGTCTGCTTGGGTTGGTTTTGTCAAATACACGATCTGCCAAAGATACCTATGCTGTCAGGCAAAATCGGTACAATACAGCCGAAAAAGTCATCTCTGAGGGAAACGGTTTCATGGCAGAAGATATGGTTGGAAACGTCTTATGCGAAAAAACAATCCAGAATAATCCTGGATTGGTTGACTTTGTCCGTGATATGATTCAGCGGCAGAGCAATGCGGGAATCTATGCCGCACTCCGCGGAATGGCCGAGCGCAAAGATCGCACTTTTCTGTTAAGTGATATCGAAGTGCCGACTATGGTCATCGCCGGAAAAGAAGATTCGATCATCCCTCTTTTTGAAAGCAAACGTCTGGTGAATAACCTGACAATTGGATATCTGGAAGTGATTGAAGATTCGGGACATCTCTCCAATTTAGAGCAACCCGAACGCTACAACGAAATTCTGGAAAAATATCTGGAGTCACTTGCGGTTTTTTCAAAGTAATCGCACTTATTGCCGTAGGTCATTATTTTAAAACATTTCTATAATTGTGCCTGAGATAGAACCGCGAATGCTCCGGAAGGAGTCTCTGCTGAGAAACGCAGGTAAACACGAATAAAAATTTCTGAATCCGAGTGAAAGAGTTATTTGACAGCATATCTCTGTGCTGTGTTTATCGGAATAAATCCTGAGCCTTTTTAGCCAAACAACTCCGGCGGCGGTTTTCGCCACTCCAACCAGTATTTTTCCTGTTTACGTAGATAATTGTTGAGGACGATTAAAATTCCGAACCAGGTATAAGCCATTAAGATTCCAAAGATTGCGCCTCCAAGCACATCTCCGGGATAGTGAACGCCAACGTACACGCGTGAGAAAGCAATCAGTGTTGCGATGCTCCAGAAATACCAGCGGTACTTCCGATAAAAAATGGCCAGAACAGTCATACTGGCAAACATATTTGCGGCATGGTTGGAGACAAAACCGTATTTCCCTCCGCAATGCACCAGTAATCGCACCGTTTCCAGCGCGTGGCAGGGTCGTAATCGTCCGACCGCCGGTTTGATAATTTGCGCAGCGACGGCATCCGATAATCCGGTGGCAACCATTAATAATATTGCAGCGATACGCCCACGTTTCCCTCCAAAGATGAGTAACCCGAGCCACACCAGCAGAATCGGTATTACAAAATGATGCTCATCGGTGACGAACGGCATAACAACATTAAACACCGGATTGGCGATGGTCTGATTAAAAAAGTGAAATACTATTACGTCAATGTGTTGGATTGCGGTAAACATCTCTGGGAAATATTTATCTCAGATTATGGAGTATGGTGTCATAAAAAAACCCTGGATAAGATCCCAGGGTTTGAAATATAAAATCCATTGCAATGGAAGCTTGAATGTCGGCTGCAGTAATTAGTCTTTTGCGTTTCCCTCTTCCTCACTCTCGTCAGTCTCTTCTGAGACGGATTCATTTGCAGCTGTGAGCGCTTCGTCGATGCTTTCAACTATTTTAAAAGCGTCAGTCAGTTTTGAGATTTTAAGCAGGTTGGTAACTTTCGGCGCTGGTTTGACCAAATAGCATTCACCGCCTTTTTGGACCACTTGTCGACGGGCAAAAAGCAGAGCACCGAGACCGCTACTGTCTACCATTTTTACGCTATCCAGATCGATGACAATATTTGTGAATTCATCCTGGTTGAGTACCAGGAGCATTTCCCGTTTAAATTTATCGGCGCCGTGAGCATCCAGCAGCATATTTTGCACGCTGAAAATCAACGTCTGTCCGACGAGATCATGTTCAAATTTCATTCGTTACTCCTTCTCGCCCGGCAGAACATGGTTGAGTCGGGCTGCTACGTTCCAACTTATTTTATTGTATGCTGAGCACACAGTGTTACCAAAATTTTTGATTGTAGTAGGACAATCAGACCATCTAAAAGAGTATATTAAATTAGTTTTTGATTGCATGGATTTCAAGAAAAAACGGCGCTGGATATTTTTACGGAAAATCATATCAATGAAGTTGTGCTCCGGATGACTTTGCATCATCCGGAGCAACAAACGGATCACGCTTCTTTCTTGATTGCATCAATCATTTTTGGAACGACATCAAAGAGGTCAGCGACGATGCCGTAATCAGCGATCTGGAAGATTGGCGCTTCCGGATCTTTATTGATGGCGACGATGACTTTCGAGGATCGCATTCCTGCAATGTGTTGAATGGCGCCGGAAATGCCACACGCCACATAAAGCGCCGGTGAAACGGTTTTCCCGGTTTGCCCCACCTGTTCTGAATGAGGACGCCACCCGGCATCTACGACTGCACGACTGGCGCCGACAGCGGCGCCCAATGCATCGGCAAGGTCTTCAATAAGCGAGAAATCTTCCGGAGAGCCAACACCGCGTCCACCGGAGACAATTTTATCGGCTTCAGTCAGCTCAGGTCGTTCACTCTCAGATTTTTCGAATTGAGTGACGTGACACTGTTTTGCCGCATTGGATAACGAAACATCCAGAGATTCCACTGACGCCTCTGCCGGATTTTCGGTCGGGGGAAACGTATTAGGTCGGACGGTGAGAACCGCTGGTGATTTCCTGAACGTAATATTGACCAAACTTTTTCCGGCGTATACCGGACGTTTGGCGGTCACTGTTCCGTCAGAATAATGTATTTCTGTAACATCAGAACCATTGCCGACTTCTTGTTTGGCCGCAACGATCGGTGCAAGATCACGTCCCATTGAATCGGCTGAAAACAGTACCACCGCCGGTTCTGCAACCTCAATGGCCGCGGTGACGGCTTCTGCAAATCCCAACCCCGAATAATTGGCCAGGTCAGGATTCTCGACAACGTACACCGTTTCTGCGCCGTACTGTTTAATTTCGTCAGCTAACGATTGCACCTGATTGCCCACAACCACTGCGGATAATTTTGTTCCGGATTCTTCTGCCAGGTTATGCCCAGCCGTCAGTACCTCTTTGGCGGATTTCGTCAGCGCGCCTTCCCGCTGTTCAGTGAATGCTAAAATACCTTCTGCCATGATAATTTCTCCTCCCTTACAGTACTTTGGCTTCTTCTTTGAGCAACCTGATTAACTCCGGTACGGCATCGGCACTTTCGCCAACAATTTTCCCCGGTGGCGGTTCGGGAGGCAATTCCATGGAATTAATTTCAATGGTTTCCTCCGGCAGATCAGCCGGTTTCTGATCAATTGGTTTTTTCTTGGCCTGCATAATACCTTTTAAGGCAGCATAGCGTGGTTCATTCAATCCTTTGTCGGCTGTAAATAGCGCCGGAAACGAACCTTCATACACTTCCTGTCCGCCCTCAACTTCTCTGGAGGCGGTAAAAGTGCTATCGCTGACTTCCAGATCACTAACGGTACTCACACAGGGAATGCCCAAGAGTGTGGCGAGCATCGGGCCGGTTTGATGATGATCACTGTCGACCGATTTTTTGCCACAGAAAATAACATCGTATTCCAAATTTTGAATTTCATTTGCCAGGGCTTTGGCGATACTCATACTATCCCGCAGCCGGGCATTCTCAGCCGTCAGCAGGACGCCTTTATCTGCGCCCATAGCCAACGCGGTACGCATTGCAGAAGTGGCTGATTCGGGGCCGAGCGTGACAACGGTTACTTCACCACCGTTCGCTTCTTTGAGTTGCAGGGCCTCCTCCACTGCATATTCATCGTATGGGTTCATCACAAAATTCACTTCGGATTCATCAATCGATTTCCCGTCAGCACCAATTTTGACTTTGGTTTCTGTGTCGGGAACCTGTTTGACACAGACTAGAATATTCAAGGAAAACCTCCTTTGATTAACACGGATTATTCATCTGTAAAACTATGTAAAAAAGTAGACATTGATGGCTGATTTCGCAAGCAATTTGGTTGGGTCTAACTGATTCAATTTCAAGATTTAATGTTCACAGAATGAATCCAGAAGAGTTCTGAGATTGATCCTGCTGGACTATTCTGTTTCCGGTGTGCGTAAATCCTTGGAGAGTAAAATTAAATCGGTTCGTTCATACCAACCTAATTGTTCATAAAAGGGAACCACCTTGCCGTTCCATCTTTCTACCATCAGATGGTATTTAACTACCTGCTTTTCCTTTAATATCGATTCAAAATGGGCCATCATTTGTGTTCCCAATCCCTGATGTTGGTATTCCGGATCGACTGCCAGATGATGCACATAAGCGCGCCGGCCATCGTATGTTCCCATCAATGCGACGACGAGTTGATTGTCAATTTCACCTACCAGAAACAGATCGGGATTATATTGCAGCACCCGGTGCAATTCTGCTTTCCGATCGGAAAGGGTTAACTGGATTCCGGCTTTTTCCCACAACGAGCGCACAGCTTCATAATCTCTGGGATTGTATGTTCGGATATACATAGCACAAATTTCTGATATTGGAACTACAGGAGCAAGGTGAAAGGTGAGGTTGAATCTTTAATGAACCTGGCTAAAATTTGATCGTAAATAGAGAAAAAGCAAAATGATGGTTTCAGGTCTCATAATTAATTTTTAATGTAATTGTTAATTTTTAGAGTCGAGCACGAGAATACAGAGGAGAACAGCAATGTCAGAGGAATTAGAGATTCAGCGTTGGGATGAGTCCGAACCGCCCAACCGAAAAAAAATGCGGGAAGAGTTGTTAGATGAAGGATTCCACGGAATCCATACTTTCCGGGATGCTCCGGGCACCACCTATGCTGAGCATCAGCATGATTATATAGAAGTGCGTTGGGTGTTAAAGGGTGAGTTGATTTTTGGAGTCGGGGGCAAGGAATATCACCTCAAGCCAGGTGACCGGATCGATATGCCTGCGCACCTGCTTCACGATGCCAAAGTCGATCCATCAAAAGGTGCCGCCTATGTGTGTGCTTCGAAGTAATTCTTGGATTAATTGAGGAAAAGGGGAGAGTACTTCAGATGTATTGTACACAGTGTGGAACACATTTACCGGAAACCGCGAAATTCTGTTCCAGGTGCGGATCACCAACAATTCAAAATACCGATCAGTCGTCACAGTCTGGAAAAAGCAGTAAGGCTCCTGCCCGGGAGCTTGCAGATATCGGAGAGAAAAAGGAGAAATTTGATAAAAAGGCTCCTCCCCGTATTCCACTATTATCGATATTTTTAGCCGTCATTGGGCTCATACTGATTATTGTTTTGCTCAATCCGTGGCATAAAGCCGAAGCGCCACCTGCGGATTTTAATCCCACTGGTGGAGATCAGAATGCTGTTCAACCGGTATTTAACGCCCAGGTTATGCAAATTGCAGAGAAGTTTATGTGTCCGTGTGGCGAGTGTAATGATGTGCTTTCTGAGTGCGACTGTACTATGCCGAACGGCGCCCAGGAGGCGAAAACGTTTATTATGAATGCGCTTCAAGCGGGGAAATCTACGCAACAAGTGATCCAGGCGACGGCGCTGAAATATGGACATATGCGTCAGGAAAGCTCCTGAATCAATTCGGACAAGTTTTGTGTGAGTGATGCAAATTTTCGTATATTATCCAAATTGTACAACTCAACGAATTCATCTTTGTGGGACACGGTGTGAACTAGAGACAAATTGAAGCGGAGTCAGCGGATTATGAAAAAATCTTTTTGGATTGTGATGATTTTGATAGGATTGATGGTAGCCTCGGTATACGGGGGCGAATTGACGGAATTAGGAATTAAGGGCGGCTTAAGTCATAGCAATTTTTCAGATAAAGATCACTCCTTTTGGGATTCAAAAAATGGTCCCCTTGCCGGTGCTTATCTCACCTATAGTTTCAGCGATACTTTCGGTGTGCAGCTCGAAGGTTTGTATGTGATGAAAGGATCAAAGGTCTCTGAATCCGGCGTTAACGCAAAGACTGAACTCAATTATGCCGAAATCAATTTATTGGCGGTACTCCAGGCGCCGACTTATCCACACACAAAGGTGTTGCTTGGACCCGGGATTGGCTTCTATTTAACTGGTGAAGCTAGATATAATGTGAATGATAGTCGTTTTCCCTTCTCTGGCACCCGGGTGATCGAAACGACTGACGTGAATTCTCCGGAATATTTATTTATCACTGGTATTGAGTACAGGCGCAGTCACCTGCTTATCGGCGCACGTTATGCGTGGGGTTTAAACCACGTTTTTACCAAAGATTACTGGGACTTCAATGTGAAAAATACAACGCTGCAGGTCCTTGCAGGCTTCTACTTTTAATAGATAACAAGAACAATCAGAATAAATGGTTAGGAAGAAAGCATGAATTATCATAGAGACACACGGGAACAAAAAGTTGCGCAATCACGTTTGCAAGGCTACTTTCAGAAACATCGCGCATTTCTCAGTACCTTCACCTTACTATCCGTTGCCGCGTCAGTGATCTGGGCGTTAGCAATCTAACATTGAAAGTCTTTCGAAATCCGGTTTTTCTTACAGCGCTTTTCCTGTTTGTTGTTACTCATCTCCTGAAATTTATTGGAATTTCATTTACGTTTGCAAACGCATATCTGGATGATCTGGTCTGCTTTCCGCTGCTCCTGACGGGAATTTTGGCGTTTCATCGTTCTGTTCAATTTCGTAACTCTGCATATGTGCTGCCACTGGGGCATCTTGCCTTTGGCGTTGTATTCTATGGAATACTGTTCGAAGTCATCTTGCCGGCGCTGCAATCCTCGAGTATTGCTGATCCGCTGGATGTCATCGCGTACAGTACCGGAGCGATTATATTTCAGGTTTTTATCAATGTCGCATAGATATGAAAGTGAAGCAAATGCGTGAAATCATCGTAACCGGTCTGCCGCCAGAGAAGGGTGAAATCAAGGGATGCTGGTACAACGGATATCCTGTACATCAGGGTTATTCAGAATCCAGCCTGAATTATGCGACTGTTCTTGCCAACGAGAAAGGGATCGTTCCGGATCAGGGTGAACTGCGCTACGAGTGGCAGAATTTACTTTTCACGCTGCAGAACGCCGGGTTTCTGGTACACGTTATTCCGTTCCCTGATCGACTGAACCAGCCGGACTGCATTTGCCACGATGCGGTCTTTGTCAGAGATTCCGGAATGATGTTTAGAAACTGTTGGATTCAGGGCCGTTTTGCAGCAGATGCCCGCGGCCAGGAAGCCCGAGTTTACGGTGAAATTGTACCGCAACTATTTGGTAAAGAATTAATCACACTGCCAGAGAACGCGTTTCTGGAATTTGGTGAAGTGTTCTATCTGGAGACAGAGCACGAAAGTTACTACTTCGGCGGACTGTCGCGTTCCAACGAAAAAGCGCATCAATTTGTCCGGGAGATCATTCAACCCGACCATTTCTATCTCATCGAATCCGAGGGATATCATCTCGACACCGTATTTACACCGGTGCTTGGCCCGGATAATCGGCTGGCGGCTCTTATTTTCTGTCCAGAGATGATCATGCCGGAGAGTCTCGAGTTACTGGAATCCATTGAAACAGAAATTATTCCGATTGACCCGGTTGATTCTTCAGGACAAGGAGACGTCTTAGGCGATTATGCGGTGAATGCGCTGGTTGCACCTGGAGTACTCATAAGTTGCTGTCCATTTCAAACGACTGGCGTGGAGCATCGTTTGGAAGAGATGGGAATTCAACATTATGAGATTCCGCTGAAATATTTTAAATATGCGGGCGGTTCGGTGCACTGCCTGACGAACGACGTGTATCGCTGATCGATTTATTTCCGATAATCTGATGAAGGAGATCTTCTTGAAGAAATTATCTCTGCAACTGATCATGTTGGTTCTGCTCGTATTTCCTGCGCTGAGCGTTGCACAAGAGATCCCGGTGAACGAATACGGTTTGCCGGTTGTTAACAGTGCCGAATTATACCAGCAGCGCGTTGCGCAAGATTTCAGCCGAAAGCTGGTTAACCTGGAGCAATTTATCCCCGGGATTGCTCTTGATATTCGATATGCCACCGATGACAATTTCATGAAACAGCAGCTGTATTCGGTGGCCAGGGCGTATTTGAGATTGCCGGCCGCAAAAGCCTTAAAACAGGCGCAGGATGAATTACAAAAACAGGGACTGGGATTAAAAATATTCGACGCGTATCGGCCTTATCGGATTACCGTCAATATGTGGGAAACATACAAAGATCCAACCTATGTTGCGAGTCCCAAAACCGGATCGCGACACAATCGTGGGTGCGCGGTTGACCTCACACTCATCGATCTGAAAAGCGGCAAACAGTTAGAGATGCCAACGCCATATGATTCCTTCTCTGAGAAAGCGCATCACGATTACACGGATCTCCCTGAGAACGTGTTGCAAAACCGCGCATTACTGAAAGCCACCATGGAAAAACACGGGTTTCAACCGCTCTCCTCGGAATGGTGGCATTACGATTATTCCGGCTGGGATCGCTTCCCGGTGATGGATATTCCACTTAGTAAATTACCGTGATTGAAATTGCCTCAAACCAAAAAGTTATGAACTCTCGAAATAAATATTATGGAAAATATGAAAAACTGGATTCAAATATCAGTCAACATTGCTCACCTTCCGATCGAAGTCACGGAAGCCGTGCGGGAATCTATCGCTGATATTTGCGGTGGACTGGAAGAATTGACTGGAGAAACCGGAGCGCCTTTATTGCGGGGTTATGTCGCATATTCCGATATAGGCAAAGCACAATTAAACTTGCTCAAAGAATCGCTTGCCCGTATTGAACAATCTGCTGAATTAGCGTCTGGCGCAATAACCGATACATTGATTACTGAAACCATCCAGAATGTTGACTGGGCTACGAACTGGAAGCAATATTATACACCACAACGGATTGGAAAGCATTTTATTGTGTATCCATCCTGGGATAAGCCCACGAACGTGAAAGACAGTGATCATCTTATACTGCTCGATCCCGGGCAGGCGTTTGGCACAGGACAACACGAAACGACCAGATTGTGCATTGAACTTATGGAAGACTTGGACATCTCTGGCTGGAAGGTCGCCGATGTTGGTTGCGGATCTGGAATTCTTTCCATTGCTGCAGTGATGTATGGCGCAGAAAAGATCTACGCCTGCGACATCGACAGTGTTGCAGTGGAAACTGCACAGGAAAATGCGCGGATTAATAGAGTGAACGAGTCCATTGATTGTACGACAGGATCGGTTGCTGCTGTTAAGTCAGCCGCTCCGTATGATCTGGTGTTTGCTAATATAATTGCAGAGGTTTTGATCGATATCGGAGAAGATTTACGCTCTGTCATGAATAAAGGTGGACGAATGATCTGGAGCGGGGTTATTCAGGAACAGATGCCCAACATCGAATCCTGTATTGCCGATCTTGGGTTAAAAGTGTTACAAGTAAAGCGCGATGGTGAGTGGGCCGGTTATCTGCTTGGTGAAAATAATTTGAACCGCGAATAAACGCGAATGGACACAAATAGAAGAAAACGAATCGGCAAAGTTAAGTTCACGGAATTCCATTCTGCGGAGAAGGTCAATTTAAATTCCGTTATCACTAATATTGTGCTTCTTTAATTAGCGTTTATCTGTGTTTCTCAGCAGAGACTCCTTCCGGAGCATCCGCGGTTTTATTCCAGCCTCGTTGGCGAATATTTCACTCCATCGTCATCGATTGTGGCGCCAGAGATTTGTCTTCGTCGCCGGGTGTAACTCCTACGATACCTTCTTCCAACCAGGTATATTTATTTTCCAGGATATCGCGGGCGATATGATATTTTTTGGAATCATCATTATGCCAAAGCGCCTGAAAGTGTTGTTCTATGCGCCTGCGGGCATTTCGGCAGAACAGATCGGCGATTTCGATAACATTATCCTGGTTCCCTTCTTTTGCCATTTTTGTGGCGCGACTAATGGTGGCTGCCATTGCAAATAATTCTGCGCCAATGTCAACAATCCTGAAGAGAAATCCCTGTTTGTACTGCATTTTTCCCTGGTAAACCACCATTCCATGGAAGACTTCCCGCGCGACTTTACGCGTGGAACGATCCACGAAACGCATATGTTTATTCAGTTTTCCGAACTCATCATAATTAGGCCAGTGTCCCCAGCCCAGCCAGCGGGATGGATACCAGCTGGCATAGAACGAGCCGATTTTCGGCAACGCGGCCATTTTCTCGGCGATGGATTTATCCTTTTCGATAAGTGAACCGGCAACCTCAAGGTGCTTATCTACTGCTTCCCGAGCGATGAAAAGTCGCATAATTTCGCTGGAACCTTCAAAGATTGTATTAATCCGGGAATCACGCATCATCCGTTCAACAGGCGCGCCAACTTCGCCGCGTTCCCGGAGTGAATCGGCAGTTTCGTATCCGCGTCCACCTCGAATTTGCATCGTATCATCGGCGATTCGCCAGCCGGCTTCGGTGTTATACATTTTGGCAATCGCTGCCTCCAGCCGAATATCATAGCCTTTATCCGCCATGGCAGTCGCCAGATCAATCACTGATTCCATCGCAAAAATCTGTGCTGCCATATCAGATATTTTATGCGCGATGGCTTCGTGTTTTCCAACCGGTTGTCCCCACTGAACGCGATTATTGGCCCAACGGCGGGAAATTTCCAAGCACGCTTTTGCCGCCCCTACGGATGATGCAGGTAAAGTCAATCGTCCTGTATTTAGCGTGGTAAGCGCAATTTTTAATCCTTTGCCGCGCTCGCCCAGTAAACTTTCTTTGGGAATATGAACATCTTTGAACGTGATTACTCCATTTTCAATAGCATTCAATCCCATAAAATGACAACGATGCTGGACTTCTACCCCGTCCCAGTCAGCGTCGACAATAAGCGCAGAGATAGCGGAATCTTCTTCGTGGCGAGCCATGACGACGATTACATCGGCGATCGTTCCGTTGGTCGTCCAGAGTTTTTCACCGTTCAGGATATATTCTGAGCCGTCTTCCGATTCGCGGATGTGTGTCTTCAAATTTGCCGGATCTGATCCGACGGTTGCTTCTGTCAATGCGAATGCAGAAACTTCGCCCTTCGCAACTCGCGGCAAATACTTTTTCTTCTGTTCCTCATTGCCGAAAAGTTTCAGCGGTTGCGGGACGCCAATAGACTGATGAGCTGAAAGCAGCGCGGTGATGCTTCCATCCTGGCTCGTGATCAGTTTCATCACCTGATTGTATTCTGCCTGGGACAATCCCAGGCCACCGTATTCTTTGGAAATCTTCATCCCGAACGCGCCCAGTTGTGCCAACTCTGCGATCACTTCTTTGGGCACTTTTCCGGTGCGGTCTATTTCATCGGAATCGACTTTCTTGATGAGAAAATCCTTTATCTGATTGTAAAACTCGTAGAATTCCGGCCGATCCATTCCCTTGGGATCCGGATACGGATGAATCAGTTTTAAATCTAATTTGCCGAGAAATATTTCCCGCAGAAAACTCGGGTTTTCCCAGGTACTTTCCCGGGATTCTTCAGCGACTTTTCTGGATTGTTCTTCAGAGGAATACTCAGACTGTTCTTGACTACTCATGGGCTGACTCCTTCTCTCAATTCGTTAATAACCCATTAAAGAATAAAGTAGGAATCAGGTGGCGAAATATTAATTGAATAATCATACTCTGGTTTATTGGAGATCTTTCGGGCAAAATCCGGCTGTTGTTGAAGGTAGTCATCCCCCTGTCCCCCTTCAAAGGGGGAACGCGATGACCTTGCTGTGTACCGTCCGGCGGAACTAAGTATTCGTAATCACATTGGATGTAATTATTCGTTTTATTGTCTGTAATGAGTGAGAAAGGAGAACAGACCTGAGGGAGCAATTTGTCCCCCTTTCGAAGGGGGACGGCTCTCCACCGAAGCGTGGAGAGCAGGGGAATGATCTGAGATGCAATCCTAAATAGTCTTCAGGATTTCACACGATTTATTCCAGTGAACACAAAATTGAACAATAGAGGAAATTGTTATTAATTCAGCGAGGGCGAACTCGAGATGATTTCCTGTTTTCGGAGTTGCGGCAATTCATCTTCAAAAAATGACGGAATCACCAGCAGATTACCAAGATTGATGGTGATGTGGCAAAACATTGAAGCGTAAAATGAACCGGTGACAATCAGCAGAACATTCAGTGTAATTCCGACCAAAAAGATCCAGAGCGTGCTGTACCAACCTTGAATCGAAGTATGCAGCAATGCAAAGAGTGCCGAGGTCACCAGAATGCTGAATACGGCAGAATTGGTCAAAAACAGCAGAAAGACAAACACGCCGCCACGGAAGAAGAGTTCCTCGAAAATTCCGGCATTTACGCCAAGCAAAACCGCGATAAACCGCTGCTTTGAATTTCTTGGTAACAGGTAATGATTGCGCAGGATTTGTTGCGTTGGAGGTTGATTCTTGAGTTTTGCCACGATGAAATCGATCCCGGTAATAAGAAAGAGTAACACAGCGCCGGTTAAAATTCCCAGGATGGCTGCATGGTTAAAATCAGCGGTGAACAGATAAAATTTTATTCTGGAAACATATTGCCAAATGGGAACCGTCGCCGGCTCGTAATTGCTCGCGATCCAGTGTAGTCCCCACCACAGCGCAATCGCAATGATCCAGAAAATGATGTGCTGGATAATGCTGAATTTACTCCAGAGCAGATCAGGAGTGACCTGTGGACGACCATTGCTATGTGGTTCAGACTTTGTCATAAGTTTAAGAATGTATTATTACGGAGATTCTATTGCACGAGGTTTCTTTTGATGCAGAACTCACTCATTGTGTGAAATAATATTTTCTGGGAGATGGCACTTCAATTTGAGTAGAAAGACGACGAAATTAACTGTCATTCTGAGGCCCGAATTATCGGGTCAAAGCATCTCCAGAGATTAGACTTTTCGTAGGTTTATTATCCCGGATAATGGTGTTTCAATCTCAATTTCGGGGAGATCCTTCGACTGCGTTTCACTCCGCTCAGGATGACGCCTCAATGAGTCACTCTGAGCTTGTCGAAGAGTGGCAAACTCCAGACAAATCTGTGTTGTAGTAATCTTCAAATTGCCATGGTTGAAAGATTCATGAATAATTCAGGCTAACTTATCTTCGGGGATCCTTCGACTTCGCCCGGCAGCCGCCGGACTTTGCTCAGGATGACAAACGTTACTAGTGCAATGTGTGTATTTTACTCCACCACTTTTGCCCGATCCTGAAGCGGTAAGTCTATAGTATCTTGTTGTTTTACCGCGTGGACAAAAACATCCCGATCCAGTTTTGGGAGATGTTGAACGTCGGAAATTTTCGAGGAATCGACGCCGAAAAATCCTGAAAAATGGCTGAAGACGTAATTGTTGGTGACAATTTTGTAAGTGTTGCGATTTTTGATGCGTTTGCCATCGACCTTCAGGCGGGTGAAACGGTTTTTCGATTTGTCCCACGTGTACTGTAATCCTGATAATTGCAGGAATTCCTGCGGATCATCAATTTGATGTTTCACAATTTTTTTCAGGGATTTCCCTTTCACCCTGAACGTAACAAAGTGATTGCTGAACGGATTCATCTCCCACATATCTTTGAGCCGGATTGGTCCGGTTGGCATATCCTTGCGAATCCCGCCGGAGTTTTGGAAAGCGATATCTGCGTTGGCATAATCCCGCATCGCATCGGCCTGCCAGTCGCCGATATTGCTTTCTTTGCCAAAATGTCGTTCCCACGGAGTTTTGAGGTGGCCAATTACCACGTTAAGTTCCGTGGAAGCATCTGATTCCAGAGAATCGATCAACGCGGCGAGTTTCTGATCCGGTTTGCGACCGTCGTGTACTGTTTTGATCAGATTGTACTGTTCTGATTGAATGGAGTTGGTCACGGTATCAAGATTCGCGACGAAATAGCCGATATATTTTCCGTACGATCCGGCCTGAACGATATAAATGTTGTTAATCTCCTTCGGCGTAAAGATCGCGGTGTGCGAATGTCCGCCAACGATTAAATCCACCGGACTATCAGAACCCAGCGATTCCGCAAGCAAGGAATCCTGATACACGCCCATATGGCTTAACACCACGGTCATATCGACTTTTGGCTCCAACTGTTTCGCATATTTCTGCACTGTTTTCGTCGGATCGAGGGTTTTCAGATTTTTCACATTTGCTGGAAGTGTGAGATCATAGAGTTCCGGTGTATCTACGCCAATCACACCGATGCGAACTTCGCCTTTTTCAAGAATTGTATAAGGTTTGGCGAAGAGCGTGTCAGCGTTTTCATCGTAAATATTGCCGCCGAGGACCGGGAAATTCGCCAGTTGTATCAAGGAATCCAGATTCTCTCTGCCGTAATCGAATTCATGATTGCCCAGTTCGAAAGCATCCGGACGTACTCGGTTCAGGATTTTGATTTGCGAGGCGCCTTTGGTAAGCGTAGAAATCGGCGTTCCCTGAAACTCATCGCCGGCGTGAAGATCGAACGAGTGGTTCGGATGCAGCGCCATCAGCGAATCACGGTACGTCACCAGCATTGCATAACCGCCGACTGAATCGCCCACATCATCCACCTGGGGTAAATTGTAGGAGTGAAAATCGTTCCAGTGAATAATTCCGATTTCGATTGTTTGTGCAAATCCGGCAGTTGCCAGCAGCATAACGGTGAACAATCCAAATAATATTTTTTTCATAGAGAAGGTGTCCTTTTCTTTCATAATCGCGAATTAGTAAAATTGAAAGTCGTTTGTTAACAATGCAAGGAGAAGTTTCGTTCCACCACATTTGCGGGGCAGGATTTCTTGATTTCATCTGTCACAAAATCGTTGGAGGGACAGTCAGGCCTTATTAACTTCGGCTATTATGAAAATCGGATTAGTTGGCGTTGGACATTTAGGGCAGCATCATCGCAGACTGTTGCGGGAAATTCCGGAAGTGGAATTGATCGGATGTTTCGATACGGATCCGGAAGTGCAGGCACGGGAGCGTGAACGCGGCGTAACAGTCTTTGAAAAGTACGATGAGTTACTGGCTGCGGCAGATGCCGTTGATATTGTGGTTCCCACGGATGAACATTATCCGCTGGCGAAAAAGGCCCTGGCGAGCGGCAAACACATTTTCCTGGAAAAGCCAATCACTGAAACGGTCGCACAAGCCAGAGAATTAGTTGAACTGGCGCATTCCAAAAATTTAATTGTGCAAGTCGGCCATATCGAGCGGTTTAATCCGGCGGTGACCGCACTCCACGATCTGGATTTGCAGCCGCGGTTTATCGAGTCCCACCGGTTGTCGCAGTTTCAACCGCGCGGGACGGAAGTGGCGGTTATTCTCGACCTGATGATTCACGATATCGATATTATTTTGTCGCTGGTGAAAAGTCCGGTGGCGCAAATCGAGGCGTCCGGCGTTCCGGTAATTACCAATTCTATCGATATCGCCAACGCCCGGATCAGTTTCGAGAACGGTTGTGTCGCCAACGTGACTGCCAGCCGCATTTCTCAAAAGGCGATGCGCAAAATCAGGATTTTTCAGCCCGCCGCATATATTTCCATCGATTTCCTGCAAAACTCCACAGAAATTTATCGGCTCAAAGAATCTTCCCAAGAGGCCGATACGCCGCTGCCGATCATCATTGGAGAGATGGAACATCACGGCGTGAAAAAGCAGATCGTGTATGAGCAGCCGGTTGTGGATGAAACCAATCCGCTGCGCGATGAACTCTCCGCATTCATTGAAAGTATCGAAAACGGAACGCGACCGATTGTCTCTGGCGAAGACGGTTTACGCGCGCTGGAAGTCGCACAAATGATTCAGGCGAAAATTCAGGAATCCTCGGTGAAATAATCTATGGAACTGCCGACTTTTTTCTTCAAATATCGCAGCTATACGCCACTTCCGCTGATTCTGATCTTACTGTATCAAGCCGCTCCTGAACTACAGTGGGTAATTGTCGGGTTTATTGTAATAGTACTTGGTGAATCTGTTCGCTTTTGGGGCATTTTGTACGCCGGTGGCGCCACCCGGACACGCAACGTCGGCGCACAAAAACTGGTCACTGCCGGACCATTTGGACACTTGAGAAACCCGCTTTACCTCGGAAATATGCTCATTTACGCGGGAGTGGTTTTCGTCGCCGGCGGACCGTGGATGTGGCAGTTGGTCATCGTCGCCATTGCGTTTTTCATGTGGCAATATTCACAAATAATTACATTGGAAGAAAACACCCTCGAACAACTGTTCGGCGAAGACTATGCAGAGTATAAAGCGCACGTCCCGAGATTTATTCCACAGATCAGGCCGTGGCGCAGAACTGACGGCGATGTCGACCGGATCACCTTCAAAGAAGCAGCGAAACCGGAAAAGAGCACGTGGTTTAATATTGGAACTATTCTGGTCCTCATCGCGCTCAAATGGTTGATTTTTGTACGATAGCGATCATCCGCTGTCGTAAATTGGTATGTTTTCCATCCTTCGATGTTTATTTTCTCAATGATTAAGCAAAATCACCTAACAAAAATTTTCCCAGAGGAATGACAAACCGCATTCTGATCATTGCTGGAGAGACTTCCGGTGACACGCACGGCGCCGCGCTGGTGGAATCGCTGCAGGAATGCAATCCGGAACTCCGGATTACCGGAATTGGCGGCAACAAAATGCGTGATGCCGGAATGGACTTGCTCTATCACGTGAAGGAGATGTCCTTTATGGGATTTGCCGAGGTGCTTCGCCATCTGCCGTTTATCCGACACGTGATGAATGAACTGAAAAGTTGGGTTGAGCAAAATCAACCGGATGCAGTGATCCTGATAGATTACCCCGGATTTAATCTCCGTTTTGCCAAGCGGATGAAGAAACTTGATCTGCCGGTATATTATTACATCTCTCCACAAGTCTGGGCGTGGGGCAAGAACCGGTTAAAGAAGATGCACAAACTGGTCGATCGCATGTTTGTGATTTTCCCGTTTGAGGAAGATCTGTACCACCAGCACGGCGTGGAAACTGAGTTTGTCGGACATCCGCTGGTGGAGGAAATCCGGGAAGTCAGATCGAAAACGGAATTCTTTGAGGAAATTGGATTTAACCCAGAAATAACAACTATCGGATTGCTGCCAGGAAGCCGGCACCAGGAAATCGAGCGCCATTTGGTAGATATGGTAGAAGCGGTAGAAATCCTGCGAAAACAGTACGATGCTCCGCTGCAATTTTGTCTCGCGGTTGCTCCGGATCGTGATCCCCAAGAATTTGATTTAGCATCTGCTTCGGGAATTACACTGGTCCAAAATCGAACTTATGAAGTAATGCAAAATTGTGACATTGCGGTGGTTTCCTCTGGCAGCGCCACGCTGGAACTCGCGTATTTCGGGACGCCTATGGTGATTATCTACAGAACCAGCACACTGACTTGGTGGCTGGGAAATCTACTGGTGGATATGCCGTATATTGGTCTGGCCAATATTGTCGCGGAGAAAAAAGTCCTGCCGGAGTTGCTGCAAAATGAAGCATCATCGACGAATATTGCGGTGGAAGTGCTGAAATATCTCAGAGACGACTCTTACCGGGAAAATGTAAAATCCGAATTGCAGGAAGTGCGTGAAAAATTGGGTGAACCGGGCGCGGGACATCGGGTGGCTTCGTCAATTTGTAAACAATTATACGGGAAATCAGTTTGAAGCAATTCTGGAAGCAGCTGAAATTTCGTCTTGGCGTCTGGTTTGGCGGCGGGTTACTACGATTATTTTTTATTCTATCCCGATACGAAACGATTGATAAACATTATTTTGATGATGTCATATCGGAAAACAGGGCAGTGATTCTCGCTGTGTGGCACGGACCGATGCTGGCCGCAATTTACCGGATGCGCAATCTCGGTATTTACGGGATGGTCGGTTATCACCGGGACGCTGAAATGATCGCGCGAATCCTGTCCCGCTGGGGATATAACTTGATCCGCGGCTCCAGCAGGGATCGCGGTCAGGAAGCGCTGGAGCGTTCTCTGGAATTGGCGAAAGTCCCCGGCAATGTACTGGCGATTACCTGCGATGGACCGATTGGGCCATTCCGAAAGATGAAACCGGGCGTTGGCCTTATAGCACAAAGAACCGGCGCCGTGATTGTCCCGATTGTGAGTAATAGCAGTCGCAAGAAAGTGATCAAGAGCAGCTGGGATGAACTCTATTTACCGTTGCCTTTTAGCAAGAATGTGGTGATGTTCGGTGAGCCGATTTATCCTGAGAATATTGAGGGAAAGAATCGAATTAAAGAGACTATTAAGATAGCAGAACAGCGACTGAACGATTTACAGGATCGCGCTGATCACTATTTTGGTGAAAATCAATAAGTCCTAAAAACCGCAAATTACCGCGAATATACGCAAATTTGATTTATTGATGACTGTCTTAGAGTTTTATGAAACGTAAATACAGCGCGATATTTCGGAATAAATGCCACTCTTCGACAGGCTCAGAGTGACAACCTGAGATGTCATCCCTCACCAGAGGCTCCTCCTGGAGCTGAGCTTGTCGAAGGATAGACATCGGTGAGTGCGATCAATCATTGTGAGTAAAATAAAGTATTCGCAAGAGAACATGCCATTGGATGATTTTTCCAAAATCAGAAAACTCCTGCTTCCCCTGAGTTGGTTATATTCCGCGGCGATGAGTGTGCGGAATTCTTTCTATGAGCATCGCATTTTTCGCGCGGAAAAAGTCAATGCACCGGTCATCAGCGTGGGAAATATTAATGTTGGTGGCACCGGGAAAACACCGCTGGTAGAGAGCATCGCCAACTCGCTCATTTCGTCGGGTTTTAAAACCTGTGTCATCAGTCGTGGCTATCGCCGGGAAAGTACTGGAATGGTGATCGTCAGCCGGGGATACGGTCCGGAAGTTTCCGTGGCAAAAGCCGGCGACGAGCCGTTTATGCTCGCGACACTGATTCCCGAATTACAAGTGATTGTCAATATCGACCGGGTGGAAGCGGCGCAATATGCAATTCAGGAACTGGATGTTGACGTTCTCCTGCTGGATGATGGATTTCAACATCGTTCCATCGCCAGAGATCTTGATATTGTTATCGTTCCCGCGGATGACGTGCTTCGAAAGGAGTCCGTTCTACCTGCCGGGCGATTGCGTGAACCTTGGAAAGGATTACGTAGAGCGAATCATATTATAATTACCGATATTTCCAAAGATGTTGACACGGATACGATCATCGATCGCGTGAAGCATTGGTCAGATGCGGAAATTCATATTGCGCAGAAAACATCTCTGGCAGAATTTCATGCTCCTGCGAAGGATGAAATACTTTCAATTGAGCAATTCAGCACAACACCGAAAGTTTTTGCCGTAACCGGAATCGGCAACCCGGATCAGTTCCGCCAGGGATTAGAAAATGCTGGAGTCGAATTAATAGAATTTAAAACTTATCCGGATCATTTCGCATATCCGTTGGAAGCACAAATTCTGTTAATTGAGGAATTTAAAAACTCCGGTGCCGATTTTTTCATAATGACAGCGAAGGATTACGTAAAATGGAACCAGAATTATCTGGAAGATTATCCCATTTTTTATTTGCCGGTCACCTATCATTTGGATTCATCATTTCTCCAGAAAATTCTGACGCACATCAAAGAATTAACTCACGAATCCAGCTGAGGATATTTTTCTTCATCTGATTCCGGTAACTCCGCGTAATTTCAGGTGCTACACGCCGTAATTTCGCATAATTTTTAATTGTGCACCTCTCTGTTTCTGACTATATTTTACATCTTGGATTGACCTGATGGTCTTTTTCTTGCGGGGAGCCCGAGTCTGAAGTTGAAGTTCTTTTGTGTGTCAGATACTCGAATTTTGATGGGAGTGTTTTTCCTGCAATAAAAATTGTCCCCCGGTTGTCACGGCTTGAATGGAACTCTGAGTTATTAAGTGAGTGTATAATTACGAACGGATACGCGTTATTTCTACTACGAAAAACAGGATTGTTTAAATGAAAAAATTCTTTACGGGAGCACTAATTACACTAAGTATTGTTGGTTTGTTTTTGGTCTCACCTCCCGGACAGTCGCTCGTTGCTTCGGCAAATGACTTATTCAAAAAGCTCAATGTTTTTTCCGATATGGTCAGCATCATTAACGATAATTATGTCGATGATGTCAATTGGGATAAAGCGATGGACGGCGCTTATAACGGGCTGCTCGAGCAGTTAGACCCTCACTCGGTTTATATCCCAAAGAAGCGGCTGGCCAAAATTAATGAGCAGTTTGAAGGTGAATTTCAGGGCATCGGAATCGAATTTGATATCATTGGCGGCTACATCACGGTTATTTCACCGATTCCAGGTGCGCCAGCGGATAAAGTTGGTATTCAGGCTGGCGACAAGATCGTTTCCATTGAAGATAGCACGGCCAAGGGAATTACGCAGCAAGAAGTATTCGACAAACTGCGTGGACCTAAAGGGTCCAAGGTTGATGTCACGGTGGTCAGAACTGGGCGGCAGGATAGTTTGGATTTTACCATAATTCGCGACGATATTCCCATCGTCAGCGTATTAGCGTCGGTGATGTTACCCGAACATCCTGGCGTTGGATATGTTAAGTTGAACCGATTTGCCAAGAATACGGCCTCTGAATTTGAAGATGCGCTGGAAAAACTGGAAGACCAGGGCATGACGGATCTGGTTATTGATCTCCGGAATAACAGTGGCGGTTATATGGATCAGGCGATTAAAATTGTGGATAAATTTGTGAAGGGTAAACAGAAGATCGTCTATACCAAGGGACGAATTCCTTCGGCCAACGAAGAATTTTACTCCACAGATAAAGCCACGCATATACGCTATCCGGTGGTGATATTAATTAATCGCGGATCTGCCAGCGCTAGTGAAATCGTCTCTGGCGCATTACAAGATCTCGACCGGGCATATATCGTTGGCGAAACGAGTTTCGGAAAAGGGTTAGTCCAACGGCAATGGCCAATGAGTGACGGTTCTGCCATTCGCGTCACAGTGGCCCGATATTATACGCCCAGCGGTCGATTAATCCAGCGTCCGTACGATGAGGGCACAGAAGCCTATTACGAAGAATATGCCGAACGCTTTATGCATCCTGGGGCCAGTGAAGATTCCACCGCGCAGGATTCTACCAAAGATCGTCCGGTATACCATACAAAACACGGGCGCGTTGTTTATGGTGGCGGAGGCATTACCCCGGATGTGCGGGTCGATTATGACGTAGACCTCACCAAATCCACGATCCAATTATTGCAAAATCCATCCCGGGTGTTGTTTGAATATGCGGCAAATTACGCGGCGAAACATCCTGAACTGAAAAATAATTTTGATGAGTATGCCAAGAATTTTGAACTGACTGATTCAGATATCAACGATTTGAAATCAATGATTGAAGAAAAAGACGTTGATTTCAACGAAGAAGATTTCAACAAAGATCTGGATTATGTCCAGAATGTGTTGAAGGCTGAGATAGCTTCAAGTTTGTGGGGAAAAGATGAATACTACGCGATCCTGTTGCAGCAAGATAATCAGGCGCAGGAAGCCATCAATTATTTTCCACAGGCGCAGGAGCTGGCAGCATTACAATGAGAGGAAATGGACAAATTGTCAAGGTGGCTGAAATAGTGTTAACTTCTTGACATTTATTGCGAAAATGGATAACATTTTTAACGAAATTTCCACTTAATGAAGTTACATTTTGTTTAACAAGAGGAAGGTTGCACGATGTTAATCGATCTTTTCAATCAAGGTGGCGGGTTCATGTGGCCCATTTTGATCCTACTGGTCATTGGTTTAATGATCTGTATTGAACGTTTCTTTACCCTGACCCGGGCGTCTGTCAATACAAAGAAGTTTTTTAATAATGTTCAGAGCGCACTGGATGAAGGTGGCGTAGGGCAGGCACTGGAAGTGTGTGAAAACACCCGTGGTCCGGTAGCAGAAATTTTTCACGCTGGCCTGAGTCGGGTGGAACGTGGTATTGACGAAGTCGAAAAAGCCGTCCAGAATGCAGGCAGTATTGAGATGTCATTTCTGGAACGTGGGTTGGTCTGGCTCTCCACTATTATCGCAATCGCACCGATGCTCGGATTTACCGGGACGGTTTGGGGTATGATCCTCGCTTTCCAGGATATCGAAAAAGCGAATGATATTTCACCTGCGATCGTTGCTGGTGGTATTTCTGTGGCATTGCTGACAACGCTGTTTGGTCTGATTGTCGCGATGATTATTCAGGCATTCCATAACTTTTTCGTGAGCCGTATTGATAAAATCATCATCGATATGGAAGAAAGTTCGCTGCAGCTGGTTGACAAATTGTCCGATATGCAGGAAAAAGGACAGTTGAAAACTTCCTCCGCGAGTTCTGGAAACTAAGTTCGTTTTTACAGAACACTTTGAGTAGAGGAGCATTGCTGTGTTAAGAAAAAAAGAACGCGATCGGGAAGCAGAAATTCCACAGGGATCATTGGCAGATATTGCCTTCCTGTTGTTGATTTTCTTTCTCGTGACCACGACAATTGATATGGACAAAGGATTAAGTCTGGTCCTGCCGGCAGAAGGGCAGCAAACGGAAGTGGCAAAAAAGAACATTTCCAATTTACTTGTGAATGCTCAAGGGCAAATCCTCCTGGACGAGAAACCGATTAAGCTCAGAGATGTCGAACCTGTGATTAAGCAAAAATTACAAGCGAATCCAAAGTTAATTATCTCGGTGAAAACGGATCGGAGGACAGAATATCAACGCTATATTGATGTGCTTGATGAGTTGAAACAAGCCAACGCAACCCGAGTGTCCGTGGCAGAACCAGAATAATCAAAAACAGGTTTTCATTATGAAATTTAGTCGCAAAGAGAAAGCAAAATCGGCTATACCAACAGCGTCGCTGCCGGATATTGTTTTTATGTTATTGATCTTTTTTATGGTATCGACGGTACTCCGCGAATATCAAGGACTGAGCGTTATTTTACCTTCAGCGAAAAAAATTGAAAAGCTGGAAACCAAACGCCACGTCTCCTATGTCTGGATTGCCAATGATGGAACTATTTCCATTGATGACAAGTTACTAGCAATGGATGATGTCCGGAGCGTTATGTATGAAAAGCGGAAAAATGATCCCCAGCTGATTGTCTCGTTACGCGCAGACAAAGGAACGAATATGGGGATTATCACTGATTTTCATCAGGAACTCCGCAAAGCAGACGCGCTTCAGGTTAATTATTCGACGAAGACAGAGGCTTAGTTATGATTACGCGTAAAAAACCAGAAGTCTCGTTAAAAGCGAAGTATAACAAAGTTATACGGTTGGGGTTGATTGGTGCCCTTGTTGTCAATATTGTAATATTTTTGGCAGTCCCCAAAAAGGGTCCATCAAAGACAAATATCGAACAACCGGATGTCAAGATTGAACAGGTTGAAATCCCGCAGACAGAACAGTATGAGAAACCGCCGGCGCCATCACGGCCAACAATCCCGGTTGCTTCCGAAAATGAGGATGTTGCTGAAGATGTTACTATCGAACAGACGACTTTTGAAGAGTTCGAGGCAATGGATGCGCCGCCGCCTCCACCTGAAGGTCCAAAAGTCAAGTTTGTAGCGTATGATGAAGCGCCAGAACCGATCGGTGGTTACGCCGCGATTCAGAAGAATATCAAATATCCTGATATCGCTCAGGAAGCGGGTATTGAAGGTACCGTCGTTATCCAGGCTTTTGTTGATAAATCAGGGAAAGTCACTGATACCGTAGTGCTCAAAGGTATTCCGAAAACCGGTTTAAATGAAGCTGCGATTGAAGCAATCAAGAAAACGAGCTTCAAACCAGCGAAACAGCGTGATCGTGCTGTGGGCGTTTGGATTTCTATTCCGGTTGTCTTTAGGTTGAAAAATGCCGATTAACGTATAATAACGAGATCACAAATTGAATTAAAAAGTCCGGCTTTCGCCGGACTTTTTTTTATGTGAAATTCTGAGATTTTAGAGTCGAATAAATGTAATTCTCGGTTTAAGAAGGATTGGGCACTGGAGATCCTTCCCCGTGGGGATCCCGTTGGTACGACTCCGCTTCGCTCAGGATGACAGTCCCGATGCACGGAGTTTACAAATAAGTACTTGAGACAATAAAAAAAGCGAGGTCCGAACAGACCTCGCTTTCTTATAAACAGAGTTGATTTAAACAGTTTTAGATTTTATTAAACGTCGCTGCATTCTTAAGTTCTGAAATAGCCTGAGTTACGTTAATTTCGCGCGGACAGGCATCAGTGCAGTTGAATATGGTGTGACAGCGCCATACGCCATCTTTATCGTTGACAATTTGCAGTCGGTCGCGTGCGCCATCATCTCTGCTATCAAAAACAAAGCGATGTGCATTGACAAAGGCCATTGGTCCCAGATAGCTCCCGTTTGCCCAGTACGATGGACAGGATGTGGTACAGATACCACACATAATACATTTAGTCGTGTCATCAAAGCGTTCACGATCGGCGACGGACTGATATCGTTCGTGAGAAGGAGGAGGATTGTCGTTAATCAGATACGGTTTGACTTTTTCTAGGGCTTCAAATACCGGATCAAAGTCAGTAACCAAATCCTTTAGTACTTCCATACCCCGGACCGGCTCAACTTTGAAAGTTGTGGTGTTCAGATCCTGGATCAGGGTCTGGCACGCGAGACGGTTCATACCATTAATCATCATAGCATCCGAACCACAGACACCGTGTGCACAGGAATAACGCAATGTTAAAGTGCCATCCTGGGTGCGTTTGATGTTTAACAGAACGTCAAGAATACGTTCTTTCGGTTCAACCTCAACCTGATAAGTTTCCCAGTGAGGAGCGGAGTCTTTCTCCGGATTATACCGCTTTATTTTGAATGTGGCCTGCATAGAATTCCCTCACATCTCACAATTAATACTTGCGTTCTTTCGGTTCAAAACGAGTTATCGATACGGACTTATAATCCAATTTTATAGAGCCATCATCTTCCCGATAGGCCAGCGTATGTTTCAGCCAGTCTTCGTCATTACGATCCTGGAAATCCTCGCGATAATGTGCGCCACGGCTTTCCTGACGCGCCAAAGCGGAATCGACAATTGTCGTGGAAAAATCCAGCAAATAGCCTAACTCAATGGCATCGAGCAAATCGGTATTAAAGAACTGCCCTTTATCCATAATGGAGAGTTTTGAGTAACGCTCTTTTAATTCATCCAAAACTTCGTGCATATGAGTTAACGTTTCCTCACTGCGGAAGACGGACACGTTATCCATCATTTCTCGTTGCAGCTTGATGCGAATATCTTCAGCATTCTCGCCACCGGTAGATTCTTTAATAGACTGTATACGATCCGTGAGTGTTTTTTCCGGGTGCTCTGGAATATCCGAGAAGTGAGCATGCTGCACAAAGTCAGCGATGTGTTTTCCGGCCCGGCGACCAAACACAACCAAATCAAGCAGAGAATTTGTACCGAGACGATTCGCGCCGTGTACAGAAACACAAGCACATTCCCCTGCAGCGTATAAACCATCAACAGGTGTATTGTCGGAATCTTTAACAACTTGTCCATGGATGTTGGTTGGAATGCCGCCCATTGCATAGTGACAAGTGGGCTGAACCGGAATGGGTTCTTTCGCTGGATCAACGCCAACATATGTCCGGGTAAAAAAGGAAATATCCGGCAGTTTTTCTTCCAGGACATCAGCACCCAGATGTGTCAAATCAAGGTTGACATAATCTTCACCGTTAATGCCTCGTCCTTCCTGTACTTCTCTGTAAATGGCGCGGGAAACCATATCTCTGGGAGCGAGATCTTTAATAGACGGCGCATAACGCTCCATAAAGCGTTCACCCTCACTGTTTCTGAGAATACCGCCTTCACCGCGGGCACCTTCTGTAATCAGGACGCCAATTTTGCGCAATCCGGTGGGATGAAACTGAACAAATTCCATATCTTCCAGCGGAATGCCACGACGGTAGACAATCGCCATACCGTCACCAGTATATGCGTGTGCATTTGATGTAATCTTGAAAGCACGACCGTAACCACCAGTGGCAAACAGTACCGCTTTTGCATGGAAAATGTGAATCTCGCCGGTCTTGATTTCATACGCGATAACGCCCTTGCAGACATTATCTTCAATGATGACATCGGCGACGTGAAATTCATTGTAAAATAGCACGTGGTTTTTCATACACTGTTCGAACAGCGTATGCAAAATCATATGTCCTGTCCGGTCAGCAGCATAACACGCCCGACGGACGGCTTTTTCGCCAAAATTTCTGGTGTGTCCACCGAATGGACGCTGGGCGATCTTGCCGTCTTCTGTGCGACTAAATGGTAATCCAAAGTGCTCCATTTCGATGACGGCTTCGGGAGCATCCTTGCAGAGAACTTCAATGGCCTCCTGATCGCCAAGGTAATCACTGCCCTTGACAGTATCGTACATATGCCATTCCCAGTTATCCTCTTCCATATTGCCAAGAGAGGCGCTAATGCCACCCTGGGCTGCTCCGGTGTGCGAACGTACAGGATAGAGTTTACTTAACACTGCAACTTTTGCAGTGCGCGATGCTTCCAGTGCGGCCCGAAGTCCGGCACCACCTGCACCGACTATTACAACATCATATTGGTGTCTCTTCATTTTAGTATACCACCGGTTTGTGAATAACAATAATTGCTGTTGTTCCCATCATAAATACGACGAACATTCCGACATACAAGACGGTCAACGCTGCCAGCCGCCATCCATGGGAAGTGATGTAATCATCAATAATCATTTTAATGCCGTTTGAGCCGTGGTACAGCGCGAAAATCAGAAAAGAAAACTCAAAAGTTTTCCACCACGGATTGGCCAGACGCTCGATGGCAACATTATAACTGATGTTGCTCACACCGGTTACAAAGTGATATACACCGAAGTGGAACAAGACCTGAAAGAATAAAACAATTCCGGTAATCCGCTGCAGATACCATCCCATGGCGCCGGCATTACTGGTTGCGTTTTTGTAACTCATAGTGAAACTCCCTTATGTCCAGAGAAAGTAGGCTCCGACCAGAAACACAACTCCGGTCACGATATAGGTCGACCAGATCAAAGGCTTGGGATATCTGGATCCACTGGCAAAGTCGAGCAGAATCACGCGCAAGCCATTCACAGCGTGAAACATAATTGCCGCGAACAGAAAGATTTCCAGTACTTTAAAGAGCGGGGTGTTGTACATTGCAATCACGTCGTTAAACGCTTTGGGCCCTTTGGCAATGTGAAACATTCCCTCAATGTGAACAATGATAAAAATGACTAACCCGATGCCGCTAATACGATGGAGAATCCAGGAGAGCATCCCTCCTCGCCATTTATACATCGACTGCCTCCTTTAAATCGCGAAGGTAAAAGGAATTAATGTGATCAATTTCGCTGCGAATAAAATAAAAACTGAAGGTCATAACGACTGACAATTTCTTTTATGCCGGGACAAAATGCAAGCGTTATCTGGTGTATGACCATTTCGTGAAAAGTTCATTTCAAGACACTTGTATTTTCCCGGAATTTCAATGATATTAGCAAATCAATTAAAAAAAACTTCCTGAAAATATGCTACAAAAATTCCAAAAATGGTGGACGCTCCAAAAATTGCACTGGAAGCGCCGGAAAGAATCCGGAACACCGCTCTCATTTGGGCGCGCAGTGGCCGGAGTGCAGGATATCCTGATTTGTTTACCGGAAAACGAGAAAGAATTCAGGGTGGCGCGTTATGTCCTGAAATCTCTTCCAGCTGAAGATGAGCACCATCGGATAACATATCTCGTCCCGAAGGAATTTGCCCCGAAAATCCCACTAAGAAAGATTGACCAAACCGTGGTGTTCAATGGTGAAAGCCGCGATGAATTAGGGCGGTTTACCGGGGAATTACAACAACAGTTATTCCAACGGGAATTTCAGGCCGCCGTTGATTTGAATACCTCCTTTGATTTCGGAACTTCCTTACTCTGTCATGATAGCCAGGCACAACTACGGATCGGTTTTGCATCGGATTATTCTCATCTCTTCTACAATATCGAAATAGAAAAACCCGACGAAGAATTTTTACTTGAACGGGCGTATCGTAATATTCAGCGATTACTCTCGCTCGTGTGATCGCGTAAATAGTCGACATCAATTAGTTCAAAGAGGCTCGAATGAATCTTTGCATATATGAAGATGCATATTCAGCGGATATGCATCCACTAACCTACACCCGACCGGTGTTTGATCTGCGGTGTGGCGTATTACACCTTCATGAAAAAATTAAAATAAGTGTACTCCACGAAAAATGTACTTATGCGACCAGGACTTTTTTGCAGGATTATCTGCAGGATAACAATTTCCAGATGCAGATAAATTCACTAGATCCTGAAGATACGCTCTTCGTGAATAGTCGGGTTCTCCCTGATGCACTTTTTCAAGATTCACTTCCAAAGGATGCGCAGGCGAGCGAACAATTTTTCGTACAGAATCAACAGATCCTGGCGGCGTTTATCCCTGCGCAAAGAATGGAAACTGTCGCAGAGTGCATCGAAGACGGCATTATCCGATGGGAGAATTTTCCCAGCGATGTGAAACGAGTAGCGGTTGAATGGGCTACCGTCCGCTATCCCTGGGACTTAATCAACCTGAATGCCGAAGAAATTGCTGCCGACATTCAGCGCCTGGAACTGCAACCAAACTTCAATCCAGATCATTTTCCATATACTTTTGCGAAAAACAAATCTGAAGTGTATCTGGGACAACGGGTTCAACTCAAACCTGGTGTGGTTTTGGATGCCGAGAGTGGCCCGATATTTCTGGATGATGATGTCATTGTGAAGCCAAACGCGGTCATTACCGGGCCGTGTTATATTGGCAAAAAATCTGAGATATCAGCCGGATCAAACATCACTGGGAAATGTTCATTTGGGCCGGTGTGTAAAGTTGGCGGTGAGGTTGGTCAAACCATTATCCAGGGATATACAAATAAAAAACATGACGGATTTTTGGGTGGCGCCTATCTCGGTGAGTGGGTTAATATTGGAGCCGGGACGAATAATAGTGACCTGAAAAATAATTACTCCACCGTGAAGGTTCAAATTAATGGGACTCCAATTGATACGCAGTCACAGTTTGTGGGCTGTATGATTGGAGATCACACTAAAATCGGGATTGGCAGCACCATTAATACCGGCACCGTCATCGGTACCGGCTGCAATATTTTTGGCAGCGGCTTTCCCCGGAAGTATGTCCCTGCGTTTTCGTGGGGCAATGGATCTCATCTGGACGAACATCGTTTGGATAAAATGCTCGAGACTGCCCGGACAGCAATGGAGCGCCGGGATGTTCCATTAACAAATTCTTATGAAGGTATGCTTCGAAATGTTTTTCAGCAGACAGCTACGGATCGGGCGGATACGCGTAGCAAAGTCTGATAATATTTCGTAAATTTTTAACGAAGTCATAAATTAATTCTCATAATTTACGTGTAGGCTGACTACATTTTTATTGTATTTCAATTAGTCGTTCTACACAATTATTCACGGAGGAAAAACTATGGCCAAAGCGTTACGCCCCAGTTTTATGAAATCCCTTTTTCAAGGTCGTATTGAAAATGAATTGCTCTTTCCGTATCCCCAGTTAAGTGAAGATGAGCAAGAAAACCTCGAATTTTTTCTGGAAAGCCTCTACAAGTTCGGTGAAGATAAAATTGACTCCGTTGCCATCGATGAAAATGCAGAGATCCCAGATGACGTTTTGGAGGGGTTGGGTGAATTAGGTCTGTGGGGATTAATAATTCCGGAAGATTATGACGGATTTGGTTTTTCGCAAACCGCCTACAGCAAGGTCTTTGAAAATGTCGCACGAATAGATGGCTCTCTGGTGGTGACGCTTGGCGCACATTCATCCATTGGATTAAAAGGGTTGCTGTTGTTTGGCACGGAAGAACAGAAGAAAAAATATCTCCCGGCATTAGCCACGGGCGAGTCAATAGCAGCCTTCGCCTTGACTGAGCCGAGCTCCGGAAGTGACGCCGCCAGTATTAAGACGCGAGCAGAATTATCCGAGGATGGTTCACACTATATCCTGAATGGAAATAAAATCTGGATCACCAACGGTGGCATTGCTGATGTCTTCACGGTTCTCGCCAAAGTCCCGATGGAAATCGACGGCGAAACAAAAGAGAAAATTACAGCCTTCATCGTCACCCGGAATATGGAGGGGTTTAGCAGTGGCGCAGAAGAAAAGAAACTCGGTATTAAAGGGAGTTCAACCACTGAACTCCACTTCGACGATGTGAAAGTCCCTGCTGAAAATTTGTTGGGTGAGCAAGGTAAGGGATTTAAAGTAGCCATGGAGATTCTGAATAGTGGACGACTTGGGTTGGCTGCGGGATGTATGGGAGCAATGAAAGAGGTTTTACACCTCAGTCTGGAGCACGCGCTCCAGCGGGAGCAATTCGGATCACGGATCGCTGATTTTGAAATGATCAAAGAAAAAATCGCCCGGATGAATATGGCTGCCTATGTCACCGAAAGCATGGTTTACCATACCACAGGTTTAGCGGATCGGGGAGACATTGATTATTCTCTGGAATCAGCGATTTGCAAGGTCTGGGGATCAGAGAAGCTCTGGGATGTGGTCAATGAAGCCCTGCAAATTAGCGCCGGCGCGGGCTATATGAAGGAATATCCGTACGAACGGATATTACGGGATAGTCGGATTAATATGATCTTTGAGGGAACCAACGAAATTTTACGCATGTTCATTGCATTGGCCGGAATGGAAGCGCCCGGGGATTACCTGAAGAAAGTGGGCAAAGCATTACGCGATCCCATTAAATCCGCAGGACTATTAACCGATTATATTTATAAAAAAATCAAACGAACTGTCTCGCACCCAGAACTTCCATCGGCGGCGGATTCGTTAGCGCCATCGGTGGAGGCTTTTTCGCGATATGTTGATGAATTTGCAGGAACTGTGGAAAAAGTACTCACCACACACGGGAAAAAGATTATCCAGAAAGAACATATCCAAAAACGAATCGCCGAAAGTGCGATGGAATTGTATGCCATGGCGACAACCATTTCCAGAACTACCGCTGATATTGAAAAAAATGGTCTTGAGAGTAGCCAAACCGGCATCACAATTTGTAACACCTTTTGCCAGGAATCGTGGCGCAGAATCCGTCGGCGTCTCACTATGACTGAACAGAACCAGGATGATGGCATCAACGAAATCGCAGAGAAAGTGTATGAAAAAGGTGAGTATGTGAGTTAAACTGTCAGTGTTCGAGTGTTCGAGTGTTCGAGTGTTCGGGTGTTCGGGTTAAAAAATGTGCGACGTCAGAAGTAAAACGTGAGATGGGAAGACCTGACGTTGGATTGAGATAAAAGGAAAAGCAACGTGAATTGATGCCTCAGAATTTTGTGTTTTTGTGTTTTCTTTCATCTTTTCCCTTGGGAATCCCTTCGGGTAATCTTTTAAGGACGTTCATCTTTTTTCAATGAGATCTTTCCATAAAGTTTATTTATCAGAAATTATATGTTGCCTCTCCAGGGCTCGTTGCGGAGGATTGGTAATAAATCCACACGCCGAACGTTTTTCCCCTATACCTTATATCCTTATATACCTATACCCATTCTTTTGAGTGATTTTCGGTGTTTAAATTTCATGTAAAACAATATCCACAACTTACAAACATTCCTATAGAGATTTCCCGGGAAGTGTTTGAATAAATTGAAATAAAGTATTAAAATCCTTTGCTATGCTGGTTTTGGTCACATTCGGTTTTGGACGGTCACTTCCGGTTCTGTGTGTTAGAATACAACTGTTTCCGGATGATAGGATAGCGAGTAGAGAGTCAGACCATTTGAATAAGAGGTAACGAATGATCATTGAAAGTATAGAAGGTGGCTACGATAAAAACTTTACGTATCTGATCGGTTGTAAAAAGAGCAGGATTGGTGCGGTCATTGATGCAGCCGTTGGCGCCGAGCAAATTCTGAAGACAGCGGACGAACTGGATCTTGTGCTGGAATATTTGGTTATCACGCACAGTCATCACGATCATTATGCTTCTGCAGAACCGCTGATGCGCAAACTGGATAATATGACTTTGGTGATGTACGGTGACGCGGTTAAAAATATTGGCGAAGCAAACCGTGTCCAGGTGCAGGACAAAGATACATTCCATGTCGGCAGTATTGAGGTACAGGTGTTACATACTCCGGGGCATTATCCTGATAGCATTAGTCTTGTCGCGGATGGTGCGGCATTCACAGGCGATACTTTATTTGTCAATCGCACAGGACGAACTATTAGTCCCAAAAGCGATACGCGACAGCTCTATCAAAGTGTGAAAAACAAATTGCTCAATTTGCCGGAAAACATCACAATCTATCCAGGGCATAATTATGGCGATAAGCCGAACGCCACGCTTGGAGAACTCAAAGAGACCAACGAATTTTTACAGGCCAGAAACGCAGACCATTTCGTAGAAATTATGGACGCGTACGAGCGGAACAGAACTCCGGGATCATAACTAACAGGCTGCAAAGATTTTTCAACAGTACAAATATTATCTCCAGAGATTGCAAGTTTGTGCGATGATTATTTCATATATTTCATACAAAGAAATTTCAATCCAATAACACCAGTAAGAGGGGATTATGGACAATATTATTCAGTATTTAAGGGACCACCGTTCAGATTTTGTTAATAATGTAAAGAACGCCGTGGCGATCCCAAGTGTCAGTAGTGATCCTGATCGAAAAGACGAAGTGTTGCGTTGCGCCAGGCAAATTCAGAGCGATGCGCAATCTGCCGGACTGGAAAATGTGCGGCTCATTGAGACTGAAGGAAATCCGGTGGTTTACGGAGATTGGCTCAACGCCGAGCATGCGCCGACGATTCTTATCTATGGCCATTATGATGTTCAACCGGAAGACCCGGTTGATCTTTGGGATTCACCACCGTTTGAGGCGACGGAAAAGGATGGACGCCTCTACGGACGCGGCGTCATCGACGATAAAGGCCAGATCTATATTCACCTGGCAGCCCTTGAATCCTGGATGGAAAAACGCGGAAAACTCCCAGTAAACGTCAAGGCGATATTTGAGGGTGAAGAAGAAATTGGCAGCGCACATCTGGATGACTTTCTGCAAGAAAACAAAGATTTACTGGAAGCTGATCTGGTTGTGGTGTCTGATACCGGGATGTTTGCGAAAGGTGTACCATCGATTACCTATGGTCTTCGGGGATTGACGTATTTCCAGATAGATGTGAAGGGGCCGAAAAGTGATCTTCATTCGGGTTCTTTTGGCGGACCGGTGGATAATCCTGCGAACGTTCTGGCGCGGATGCTGGCGCAACTGAAAGATGAAGATGGACGGGTTGCTGTTCCGGGATTCTACGATGATGTACAGGAATTAACCGAAGCAGAACGGGAAAATTTTGCCAACTTACCGTTTGATGAAGAAGATTTTCGCAAAGAAAGTGTTGGCGCTCCCGGCCTGGCTAAGGATAAGGAATTTTCGGTGTTGGAGCAGTTGTGGTGCCGTCCCACGCTTGACGTCAACGGTTTATTGTCGGGGTTTACCGGGAAAGGCGCAAAAACGGTCATTCCCTCCAAGGCGATGGCAAAAGTCAGTATGCGACTGGTTCCGAATCAGGATCCGAAAAAAATTGGCGATCTCTTTGAAAAATTTGTGCAGGAGATCGCTCCGGACACAGTTGAAGTTGAAATTACTCGCATGCACGGTGGGCATCCATATTTATCACCAATCGACGAGCCGATGTTTGACGCGGCACGTAAAGCCGTCCAGCGCGCTTTTGGCAAAGAGACTGCACTCATCCGCGAAGGCGGATCAATTCCATTTGTCCAGTCGATTACCCAGAAATTGGGGAGCCCGGCTGTATTGCTTGGATTTGGGTTGCCGGATGAAAATGCACACGCGCCCAATGAGTGGCTCGATCTGGAAAATTTCTATTTAGGGATGGAGAGTATCGCGTATCTCTACGAGGAGATCGCTAACTTGTCCTGAAATAAATAGAAAGTATAGATTGAATTCGAACGCCGTCTTGGAGTAATTTCAAGACGGCGTTTGTTTGTTATTTAAATTGAATGAAGAGGAGGAGGAGGTTTTTAATGGATTCCTCTCGTAAAATTTCTCACGCGTTATTTTTAATGTTTCTCGTTGCGGTACCTTTTTATGCTATTTGTCAAGAGACCTCACCCGCATTAAACGTAGAAACCATTGTGCGTTCGTTGGACTTTGCAGATCAGTTGCCGGATGAAGTAAAATGGTTGCCGAAATCTGACCGGTTTTCGTATATCCAGCACGATTCTATCACTGGTGATTCGGTGCTTAGGATCCAGAATGCAGCCACGCTACAACAGTCTGAAATACTCACACTGAGCGACGCATTATACGTCACGCCTCATAAGGATTCCATCCAGCTGAGTCTGAGCCATTATACCTGGTTACCTGATGAAAACGGGATAGTACTCCGATCGTATGGTGATCTCTGGTATTATAATCTTCCCAAAAAAGAAATGTCGAGGCTCACCAGTACCTGGGAAGAGGAAACTCAGGTGACGATTTCACCGAATAGTGAATATGTCGGTTTCGTCCGGGATAATGACCTTTATGTGATCCGTTTAAAAAATGGGAAAGAGTACCGGATAACAACCACCGGAAATCAGGGATTGCTGAATGGGAAACTGGATTGGGTTTATCAGGAAGAGTTGGTTGGCCGTGGATTTTATCGGGCATACTGGTGGTCTCCGGATTCCAAATACCTGGCTTATTTGCAATTTGATGAGACTCCGGTACCCGAATATCCAATTGTCGACTGGATTCCCTATCATCCGGATCTCGAAATGATGCACTATCCGAAAGCGGGAGATTCCAATCCCATCGTTAAACTGGGTGTTGCCCGTGTCCAAAATAAGCCGGCGACCATCTGGATGGATACTGGTGAGAATACCGATATGTATATTCCACGCGTCTATTGGGTGCCCGGTGAACGGCAATTGGCATTTATGCGGTTGGATCGCGCTCAGGAACATCTGGATTTTCTGATTGCAAACACACGCAACGGTAACAGTAAAATTGTGCTCCAGGAAGAAGATCCTCACTGGATTAACATCACTGGGGATGTACAGTTTTTAAAACGACGCAACCAATTTATCTGGGAGTCGGAACGTACGGGCTACCGGCATCTGTATTTGTATAACACTGATGGAACTCTTCAACATCAACTCACTGCCGGTGACTGGATGGTTACAGATTTAACCGGCGTGAATGAAAAGGATGGTTGGATATATTTTGTTGCAACCAAAGATGGTATTCGTCAACGGCAAATATATCGCGTGAATATGGATAGTGTCCGGATAGAGAAAGTGTCGGACAACGTTGGAACGCACGATCCAAAGCTGGCTGCCTCCGGTGATTATTACCTGGATTGGTACTCTGACTTAACCACTCCGAAACAAATTAACTTGCACCTGAGTAACGGAAGCCAGATTAAACATGTCGCCGTTCCGGATACGTCAGTTCTTGCAGAATATAATTTACCAAAACCGGAACTGTTTACATTTGATGGAACGAATGGCATTACGTACGAGGCATCAATCCTGAAGCCTTTACAATTTGATCCAGGTGAGAGATATCCGGTGATTGTGTATGTCTACGGTGGGCCACACGACCAGGAGGTCCGCCGGAAATTTGGTGGCAGAAGACAATTTTTTCACCAGATGATGGCGCAGCGCGGATATATAATTTTTACCATGGATAATCGTGGCTCCTGGGGGCGTGGACATCAATGGGAAACCGCAATTGATCAGAATCTGGGCGCGACTGAATTATCGGATCAGCTCTGGGGCGTCAAATATCTAAAAGCCTTGCCATATGTCGATTCCACACGCATCGGAATTTGGGGCTGGAGTTATGGCGGGTATATGACACTCTTTGCACTCACACATACTGATGCGTTTTCGACGGGAGTTTCAGTTGGGCCGGTTGCTGATTGGCGCGATTATGATACCATTTACACCGAACGATATATGGGATTACCCTCGGAGAACTCCGACGGATATTATCGCAGTGCGCCGACCAATTTCGCTAAAAACTTACACGGTCGTCTCTTGTTAATGCACGGCACCAGTGATGACAATGTTCACCTGCAGAATTCCATTCAAATGGTGGATAAGCTTATCAGCGCGGAAAAGCCATTTGACTTAATGGTCTATCCAGAGAAGAAACACGGGATTTCATCGGATAACGATCAGATTTTTCTGTACAAAAAAATGGCCCGACACTTTGATGAATATTTAAAGGGCAAAGAGAAATAAATCTGCTTTCTGGATAGTTGAAATAAAAAACCCTGCCGGATCGTTTGGCAGGGCTTTTTGTATCTATGGAACGTCCTGAAATTTTACCAGCGAAGTTCTTGTCCCAGAGATAACGACACACCGCGGCTGTGGTTAAAGAGTCCGCCAGCCGCCGCTGCGCCAATATCAAATGCATAGTGTCTGCTGTGAAAACCAAGGCCGGCCGCTAACTGTAATCGCTCCTTTCCGCCAACAGCCAATCCCGTTCTAAAGGTGAACCATCTACTGGGACTCAGTTCGGTGGCCAGCGATATTCGGGGCGTTGTGGTCATATTGAATCGATGGGAGAACCCTTGCTTATAATTAAAATACAATTGAATGCTTGAGGTCAGTTCATACTGAACCCCCGCAACCAAATATGCAGGATAAGGTGTCCGAAAACTCACCCCCTTGTAAGACGTGTCTATTTTTACCGCTTTTTCCATTAATGAGTCGAATTCGTTACTGAATAAATCCAAAGTATCGGTATCCAGAGAAATTCGGTATTCGTAGGCCATGGAATTTCGTTTGCTCCATTGGATGGTACCGAACAGATTATTCAGCGCTAATCCCGCCTGAATCCGGTCGTTAAACTTGGCAGAGAGGCCCGCATCAAAAGCAAAACCGTATCCACCGAGCGCATACCGGGCTTTCGCATTACCCTCAGCAAAGACGCGCTCAGGATACGAGGCGATTGATCCTGTGGCGGACTCTGTCCCGGCATAACCTAATCCGATCAGCGCTTTCACACCGCCGCCAAGATAAGTTTCCTCGGCGATATCACTCAGGTAAGGGATATAAATTTGTCTTCCCTGGCCATAAGATAATGCCGCGACAACCTGCGCTTCAGTATTCAGATCGTTCAACGGAATTGGTTTGGAAAATTCGTTTCCATAAAGTGCCAGCGATAATAAGGAAGTTGGCAACACAACATTCCCCTGCGCATTGGCTTCTAAAGTGACAACGCGGTGCCCAAAGGACATACCCAGGAGCTGGACGTTAAATTGGGGTGATAAATCCCACCCGGCTTCCGGGAAAACGCCAAGGATAGCGCGTTTATCATCATTGGAAAGTGTACCACCATTGGTGAAATATCTGTTAAACCATCCCAGGGATACAGAACTGTTCACCATTTGAACGCTTGGAAATGGGACGAGTGGCAGAATGCCGAAGCGGAATGAAAACCGTGGATTATCAGAATAACCCAAATTGGCCGGATTCCAGCCCATGGCGTTCACGCCCCGGGATTGTGTGGTATAGGTTTGCGCCAACCCCACGCTTTGCGGCCCAATTAATGTTTGTGCGGTGGCTGTTTCAGTTCCGACCATCAGAAAAAGGACTATTATAACGATTGATAGATATGTGTTTCTCATAATGGATTCTTAATTGTTATTGCCGGAATCACCGGGTTTGTTCAGGTATCGGATTTTTGCGTACAGCGTCATTTGCAGCGAATCAGTCGACAATACGCTGGACGTTTGTGGTGAGCCATTCGCATCAGTCATCGGCAGTAATTGGATCCGCGGTTTGACATACAGTGAGTCGGCAAAAAGGTCAATTTTATCACTGGGGAGTACGATGGTGTCCATCATTGCAGACGATGCCGGAATCTGGAATGATGCCAGAGAAGTGGCCGACGAAAGTGCATGAAATTCAGTCGAGTCCTTTGCGCCGTAAAGATCAATTGCTGCACCGATTTCAAATTGGTTATTCACTTTCGTATAGATGACCACCGATTCAATATCCTGCAACGCGTTCTCTTTGACCAGTTGTGCTTCCGGTTCGATTATCGCATCACCGGTAATCTCAAATTGCAGCGGAACTGAAATCTGAAGATCTCCCACCATAAACTGATCAGATTTTAAAACGCCGACAACACCTGGAGCACCAGCAGTGGCATGTCCTGTCGCAACTATCCGGTTTGGCAAAATATTGATGAAATCTTCCGGATGAGGTAGTCGTACTTTATTGCTGTCAGTAATGTCCCAATGTTCGACAGCAGAGACGGCGGAATCGCCCTGGTTATTATAGGCTTTCACGGTGAGATTAAGGAAAACCGGCACTCCGATATCGGTATCAAAGTCGATTCCCATATCAACGTGACTAAATTCAACACCGTTTAATTCTTCTGGCAGAGCAGAGAATTCCTGCTCGATTGGATCGATATTGACTTCAACCGGCTCAATTTCCCCCTGCACGCGAGAAAACGTAAGTTGATCGATATTCACATCCACTACCACGGAATCATCAAACGTTAAAGTCATGAGCTCGTTCTGGAGCAACCGGATGCGGGAACTGTAATGCACGGATTGATCATCAAGCGCCATTTCAATCTTGTAACCGCGCAACGGAATAGTTTTAGTGACCGGGTGATTGGTTTCCGGGATTAAAATAGTCGTGTCAAGCGGCATCCCATTGGAAATAAACTCGTCTAATTGCAGTCTCACTGCGCCGGCGATTCCCACGTGATTTTGAATATTTAGATTGAGCTGGCCACTGTCAATCGTGGCTTCTTCCAGTTTAGTCACGTTATCCAGAGCAATGGAATCCACAACTACCATAGCATCCTGAGTAAAATAGCCGGTCGTTTCGGACAATTGAATTGGGGAGACATTGATGGCGATGTCGAGCAGGCCATCCAAATTATATGTATCGTATTGTCCACCTGATGTCGTGACTGATGTGTAATAAACCGTTTGATCATCCCTGGGCATTCGAATTTCTGTATTATTGAGCGGAATGATAACGGGATCATTATTGTCGGCGCTTAAATCGACGTCTCTTTCTAAATTTACATTCGATCCCGGGCTGGTATAGATTTGATGAAAAATCAGGTGCAAATGAGGACTACCGCCAACCTGATTATCGAAATTGAGCACAATCTCCCCGGATTGAACGACGGCACGGATAATCTCGTTATCCGAGGTCAACGAAATACTTCCTTCTTTGGTGGTTGTTTTTTGCTCAAGGACACCAGTAAGCGTTCCCACGGAGACATTGCTCATACTCAGATTAGCCCCAACACTGTCAGTGTGAGTCACTTTTTTAAACTCGGAATCGGTATCCAGGGTTTGGACATCATATTCGTAATGCACAACCTGGTCTGAAGTATCCATTTGTAAAGTCGTCCCCGTCAGCGAGAACTCCCGATATACCGTGCTTTGTGCCGGAAGTTCAATCGGTCCGCGTTCATACATCGATCCGTCTGCATCCAGTAACGAAGGAATACGCAAGTAGACCTCACTGGGGAGATTCATCTGGTTTGTCATCTCCAGAGATAGTGTGCCAGTATTTAAAGTGGCGGTTTCAATGCGGTTATTTGATTCGAGAAGGTTAAGCGTATCTTGATGACTCAGCGTCTGACTTTTAATGCGGGCATTGGTCTCAGTTGCAACCATATCTCTGATTTGCATCTCAAAGTGAAAATCGCGATCTAAATCGTTTGAGTGTAAAGTAACCGGATTGGAAGTCCCATTGGAATGGCCCTCAACATGGATGATAATATCGCTACCTAACGAATCTCCACTTAGATCGATAGTTTTCATCGCAGAACTATTTGAATCAATGGGATTGGAGAATGTGGTCGTGGCAAATTCCACTCCGTTTGAATACCGCAGTGAAACATGTATTGGCGATCCCAGCGGAAGAAACAGATTATTGACCAATGTAAAATCCAGGAAGCCAGCGGTAAGCAGCGCGTACTGAAAGGAATCAAACTGAAACGGTTTTTCGCTCGGATCGAGATCCCGTTCCGGGATGCTGTTAAAGGTCGCCTCGCCACCATTGGACTGGATGGTAGATTCCATTGACTGCACTAAGTCCGCCGGCATAATTTCCCGAAAAGTGAATGATGGAGAAGTCCTTGATCCTGTGTTTGCTAATTCAATTAGACCAACCGATGAACCAGCTGTTTCAGAGATATCAGCGATGGTCGTCGCATCGAATTCAATCTGCTCTTGCTTTTGGCGGCCCTCAATAATGATATCATCCACTTTTTGCGTAAAAGTTTGGTTTATATCATCAATTCTTAATCGATTTCCAACCTTTACCGTGTCAAGAGAATATGACTTCTGGAAGACAAATATGGAATCTCCCGCATTCCCGTTTGGGGCAGTGGTGAGCAGCGAATCCCCTGAAATCAAGTCTTTGCCGGTTTGTGTGAGATTAACCAGCGGAATATTCAAGTTCACGAACCAGCTTGGTAAATCTGCTTCTGTTGGTACGCGTATATCACACGAAACCGCAATTAATAATAAAACTGGAATTATAACTGCTATTATTTTGTTTTTCATAGGTGTATTCTTTGATATCTTCAGTATTATATCCCTTATATAAGATCTTTTTCTCTAAAATCAAATGTTATTCCCCGGAGATATTAATTAACGCAATTTATATACCAGTTCACGGAGCGTAGATTTTGAGTGTGATTGGGTGCACTTTTCATAGGGATTGACCATTGCAAATTTGCCGTTAGCCCTGCGTGATATTTTCCTTTCGGCTTGCATTTCAGACCCCCTCAAAATAAGTTACTTGTTCGTATATAAATTCAATGAGAGAACCACAGCAATAAAGGAGTGCCGCATGGGGAAGGTTGATAATAAGTGGGCGTTAATACTTGGAGCATCGAGTGGATTTGGTGAAGCAACCGCGCTGGAACTGAGCAAGCACGGCTATAATATTTGTGGCGTCCATTTCGATCGGAAGTCAGCGCTTCCCAAGGTGGACAAAATTATTGAGCGGATCGGCGCGAATGGTGTGGAAGCACTGTTCTTCAACAGAAATGCAGCGGATGAGGAACAACGCGCAGCTGTCCTGGATGAACTTAAAGCACACTTTGACGAAGCGTCCGGAACTTCCCAGGTGATGGTGATGATGCACAGCCTGGCATTCGGTACTTTACGACCCTTTATTACCGATGATCCCAAGGATGCTATTACCAAAAAACATATGGATATGACCCAGGATGTTATGGCAAACAGTTTGGTATATTGGGTACAGGATGTTATCCAGAGAGGGTTAGTCGGTGCGGGATCACATATTTTTGCAATGACCAGTTCCGGCGGTCACGAAGTGTGGGCGACGTATGGTGCTGTCTCGGCTGCCAAAGCCGCGCTGGAATCTCACTGTCGCCAGCTTGCCCACGAGTTATCATCCCGAAATATAGCGGTGAATGCAATCCGGGCAGGCGTGACCGATACACCGGCCTTGCGGAAAATTCCCGGGCACGAAGAGATGATCAAAATTGGTAAAAAGAAAAATCCGGGTGGACGGCTCACGAGACCGCAGGATGTCGCCACAGCGATTACATCCCTTAGCGATCCCAATAATACCTGGATGACTGGTAATATCATTGGTGTGGATGGCGGCGAGGATATTTCCGGTTAACGAGATCTTCGTTTCATAGAATTACCATCTGATTTCGAACTGAGCGGCTTCCTCTTTGGGAAGCCGTTTTTTTTGTAAATCATTTCACACAACGGGTTTTATTCGCATCAAAAACTAATTGCACAACTCTTTGTTCGTTGAATAAATCACAGAAAACTCATAACATAATCCTGTGAGAATAATAGGAGTAAATTCCGGACAAAATTATGCCTCGACAGATGTTCGATCACAAACAGATTCTGGCCTGGCTTCTTATGGGATTGGTAGTGGTTTTTATGGGATGTTCTGCGACTGAGCAACCGGATTCACCGAAATTTGGGATAGTAATCCACGGTGGAGCCGGTACTATTCTGAAGAAGAATATGACTGCAGAACGGGAACAAGCGTACCGCCAGAAATTGACTGAAGCCTTGAAATCAGGGTATGCCGTGTTAGATACCGGCGGCACCAGTGTCGATGCTGTTGAAGCGGCAATTCTGGTGATGGAAAATTCAGATTTGTTTAATGCGGGAAAGGGCGCCGTTTTTGCTCACGACAGCACGAATCAACTCGATGCAGCGCTCATGGACGGCAAAACCCTGAATGCTGGCGCAGTTGCAGGTGTGCGTCATATTAAAAATCCGATTCATTTAGCACGATTGGTAATGGATAATTCACGGCACGTGTTGCTGGCGGATAACGGGGCCGAAAAGTTTGCTCTTTCCCAGGGAATGGAACTGGTTGATCAAAAGTATTTTTTTACGCAGCGAAGATGGGATGCACTCCAACGGGCTTTGGAAAAAGGAGCCGAACTCACTGAAACGGAAAAACACGGTACCGTGGGAGCGGTAGCACTTGATAAACACGGCAATCTTGCGGCCGGGACTTCTACCGGCGGATTAACTAATAAACAATTTAACCGAATTGGCGATTCGCCGATAATCGGCGCCGGAACTTATGCTAATAATGCGACGTGTGCTGTCTCATGCACCGGGCACGGTGAATATTTTATGCGGCTGCTCGTCGCCCATAATATCTCTGCAAAAATGCAGTATGGAGGCATGTCCTTACAAGAGGCGGCAGAGACAGAAATTATGAAAGATCTGGTTGATCTGGGTGGCGGTGGTGGTGTTATTGCGATCGATCGGAACGGCAAAATTGCGACACCTTTTAATACACCGGGGATGTACCGCGGGCAGATGGTAGCTCCCAATGAACCAGTGGTACGTATTTACAGTGAAGAGCAAGAGGACTGAAGTGATTTTTGGTGTTCAGGTGATATAAATATTTCCGACTGTATATTCCGTTGATTTTTGGATTCACCCCTTACTTCTTTCTTTTTCCATGCTTAACATATAGTCATAATATCGAAGGATAAAGTCAGGGGAATTAAGGAATAAACATTATGCCTGATACAGAACAATTAGAACAATTATCCCATTTACTCAAGTTATTGGATGACGATTCTGCTGTAGTCCAGGAAGCGGTAACGGATGCGCTCGCGGACATGAGCTCGGAACTTCCAAGGGCTATTCGGGAGCTGGATACTCCTATCAAGGACGATCAAATACACCAGATTGAAAAATTACTCGAACAACGCGACATATACATGGATTTGAAATCTGAACTCCGGGACTCCAAGCGGGAGGATCAAAATAAAATAGCATTTCATCTGGGCGAATTAGTGCGGCATAAGCGCTACGGTTATCGCGGAGTCATTGTAGACTTTGATATGCAATGTGAGGCTGATGATCGTTGGTACAAATCGAACCAGACTCAACCGGATCGCGACCAACCGTGGTATCATATTCTGGTGCACGATTCATATCAGGTAACGTATGCTGCTGAAAATAGTCTGATGGCGGATGATTCTGACGAACCGGTGGTGCATCCACTGGTAACAAAATTTTTCTCAAAGTTTGAAGACGGCCACTATATTCGCAATGAGCAACCGTGGCCGTATCAATGGTAACAATAAACGAATTAATCGCATAATTAAGCAGAATTAACCAGGGAGGAAAATATGGCAGTTCGCATTGCGCACGCTGAATGGAAAGGTAATTTGAAGAACGGCAAGGGAACCATGAAATCGGAAACCGGTGCCATAGACGGGCAATATTCGTTTTCATCCCGGTTTGAAGAGGGCACTGGCACAAATCCAGAGGAACTCCTGGGCGCAGCACACGCCGGGTGTTTTTCGATGGCGCTTTCCAATATTTTAGCGGAAGCTGGCTTTGAACCAGAGAGTGTGAAAACTGAAGATCGCGTCCATCTGGAAAACACGGACGCCGGTTTTACTATCACAAAAATCGAAATGCACCTGAATGCCACTGTGCCTGGAATCAGTGAAGATGATTTAAAGAAACACGCCGAGGACGCCAAGAAAAACTGTCCAGTTTCGCGCGCATTAACCGGAGTGACATTCGAACTGCACGCTACACTCAATAGTTAACGGTCCATCCACAGAATTATTTGTAACGGGTATCAGTAAATGCTGGTGCCCGTTTTTTTATATGCCTTCCCGTTGTTTATTCACTAAAACTCGTTTAGATTCAGTCACTTTAATGAGTGAACGACTCAAATAAATCCCCGAAGAATATTGGGATTGGATTCTTGCTCTGAATGAAAGTGCATAACAAAAGATTACGGATCTTCGCGCTCTTCTTTCTCGTGCTAAGTGCAAGCGCTTCCGCATACGCAGCCAGTTCGATCCATGGCTTTGTCCGAGATGCCAAAACCACTGATCCGCTGTTATTTTGCAACGTGGTATTACAAGGGACAGATTTGGGAGCATCCACGGACAAGCGCGGGTATTACGTGATCCAGAAAGTGCCGCCAGGAGAGTACACTCTTCTTGCTTCCTATATTGGATACCAGTCCGTCGAAAAGGATGTTAGTGTTAAAGAAGGTCAAAACCTCCGGGTTGACCTTGCATTACCACCAAAAAACATTGAAATGAATAAAGTGGTGGTGACCGCTGAGCGGCTCCGGTTTGAAAAAGCTGTGGAGACCAGTCGCATTAATCTCTCTGCCAGAGAACTTGAGAGCGTCCCGGCGTTCGTGGAAGCGGACGTGTTTCGTTCCATTCAGCAATTGCCTGGCGTGGTCGCGCAAAACGACTTTTCCGCAGCGCTGGTGGTTCGCGGTGGGAGTCCCGACGAAAATCTGATTTTGCTCGACGGTATCGAGGTCTATAATCCGTACCACTTTGGCGGCGTGTTTTCTGCGTTCAACACCGACGCCATCCGGGATGCCGATTTCCAGAGTGGTGGCTTTCCGGTTCGCTACGGAGGACGGCTTTCCTCTGTGCTGGAAATTACCACCAAAGAAGGCAATCCTGCCGGCGGCTTCTTTGGAAAAAACTGGCCACTGAAGAAGTACTGGGATATTACCGATATTGATCTGAATGTCAGCCTGCTCAGTTCGAAAGCGCTGGTTGAGGGCCCCATTTTCAATGGTGCGTACACCTTTTCAGTCCGGCGGACCTACCTGGATCAGGTTGCTTCTCTGGCACACAGTATCAGCGATACTATCCCCAAACTGCCGTACTATTTTTACGATCTGCAGGGCAGGGCCCACGTTCAACTCTCCGACCGGCACCGGTTGGACATTGCGGGCTATTCCGGGGCGGACAACCTGACGCTAAACATTGGCACAAATGGATTGCGCTCGCAGGACATTGATCTCAATTGGGTTTGGCGAAACCGGACGCGAAGCGCGACGCTGAAATCCATTATTCGACCTGAAATTATTGCTGAGACCATGCTGGCGACAAGCAAGTACGATTTTGATGTAATGCTTAAACAAACTCAAACAGATAGTTTGGGAAATTCGGTCACGTCCACGTTCGATATTACCAATTTGCTTCAGGACATTACCTTTGCGGAAAAGGTTGATTGGAAGTTGAATCAGAAGCATCGTCTGCAAACCGGCCTGGAGTACAAGCAATTTCAATTCCGGTTTACCTTTGACAACGACGATATCCGGTTTTTCGATGAAAAGCGCCATCCAAGACTGCTGGGTCTTTATCTTCAGGATACCTGGAATATTAATGCATTGTGGAATCTGCAATTTGGAGCGCGCTCTACGTATTATTCCTTATCCGATAAAATCTGGACGGATCTGCGCGGTGGTATCAAATACCGGGTGCAGGAAAATACGGCGCTGAAACTCAGTATCGGATCATTCACACAATTTCTGTTTACCTCAAACAATGATGACGAAGTTCTGCGCATCGTCGATTTCTGGCTGCCGGTACCGGACTATCTCGATCCGGAGCGCGCAATACATTATGTGCTGGGCGTCGAACAGTGGATCGGCAATAATAATTATCTGTCTTTGGAAGGTTATTACAAACCGTACCTGAATATCCTGGACACTAATCCGTTTCAAAGTGTGTACAATGAATCGGACGATTACATTGCCGGAACAGGAGCGGCCTTGGGAATCGAAACCATTTTTAAGCGTACGGCGGGACGACTCACCGGCTGGCTGGCATATACGTATTCCAGCATTGAAAAACGTATTGATCTGGATGGCAACGGCAAAATCGAGGCTTCCAAAGGAGAAGTCTATCCGCCAAAATACGATAAACGACACAATTTCAATCTGGTGGTCAATTATCAACTCAACCAGAAAAACATCATTGGAATGAGCTGGCACGCCTCCAGTGGACAGCCGTACACGCCGGTAATCGGCAAGATGTTTGGCGGCGATGGGACGTCAGGCTGGTTTCGTCCCTATCTCCACCAAACCGATATCTCCGGACGAAAAAACAGCGCCCGGATGCCGTATTATCTTCGTGGCGACCTCACCTTTGCGCATAAATTGCACTGGTTCGGCTGGGACGGACAATTCACCTTCCAGATCCTGAATATCACTAATCATTTTAACGTGTTGCTGTACCAATGGGATCACAGCGTATCACCATCGGAGGTGACCGCAACCTCGATGTTTCCGCTTACGCCAACATTTGGTATTTCGTTTAAGATATGAGAGCTTTGATGAACACAAAAAGAATATGTGTCACACTGAGCCTGTCGAAGTGTGACATATATTTTGGGCAAGAATAGTTGAAAGTGAAATTAAATTCTGACTAAATAAATGCAAATCAATAAAACACATACCATTCCAAAGATATTTACAGCCGTGTTTTTCATAACCATATTTACCATATTTGCCGGCTGCGAGAAACAGGTCCCACTTTCTGCTTTTGATTTTGATTATGCACCGGAATATCAAATTGAAGGTGATTTTTATCCACAAAATTTGGGAAAATCTATTCTGCGGATTAACCATACTTTTACCATTGAAGATTCGATGTCCCTGGAACAAAGTTACGTTACAGATGCCGATGCCCGGCTTTTTGGTCCGGATGGATCGCTGCTCAGCACCATGTCCTGGCACGATTCTGCAACCGGTTACCAATACCTGAACATCGATGAGCAGGTCGATCCGAATATTCCGCTGGACAGCATTTCAAACTATCTGGATACGCTGATTTATGGGGGGTATCAATTGGATCAGGTGAATTTTCAGATGAATGCAAACGAGGAATATCAACTCCGCGTAAAGATAGACGGCGAATCATTTCAAACAACATTTAGTCCGTATCCATTGGTTGATTTTCTGCCGTTTGCCATAGACAGCGTCGTGCAATGTGAATGTGAAAACGGGTTGGGGAATTATCAGCGAATCTATGCCACGATGGCTTCGGATACAGCCAAATTGAGGTGGCCGGAAGATCCCAACGCCTATCTTTATACCGTGGTGACAGAGCAAATCGATAACGAGCTCAACCTGGGTGCACAGGCGTTTGCCTTTCCCGGACCGGTGCTAAATTTTGGCGCGTTGCCGGGAACTTACAAAATCATTATCGGTAGTATGGATCAGTGTTTTTACCAGCACTATTACCTCAGCGATTTTCCGCCGAATCATCCTAACCGGAATTTCTTTGGTGGAAAAGCCTTGGGATATGCAGGGTCAGTGAACGAGCGATATCTGACTGTTCGTATCGTTCCTCCGGGCAGTAAGTAATAAATTGGTGGCAAATTGATGAACCCAAATCACGAACATCCGGTTGACTTTCCCATCGATGGCATCCTGGATTTACATACGTTTCATCCCAGCGATGTCAAATCTCTGGTGCCGGAATATATTGCAGAGTGCAAGAAACGAGGCATCTCTGATATACGGATTATTCACGGCAAAGGTACCGGAACTTTGCGGCGAATTGTTCATTCCATCATTGAGAAGTCTCCGAATGTAAAATCTTACCGATTAGCCGGAGAAGATGAAGGCGGCTGGGGCGCGACCTTGGTCACGTTGAAATAAGTTTTAATCTTATATTGTAATTTTTGGCTGTTAATCTAAAATTCTGGAGTGCACATATGCGTACTTTCCTTTCGGTGGTTTCAATATTGGTATTCAACCTTTCCAATCTCAATGCACAAGCGACTCTCACGGTCTATGGGGGCGCCAACATTACCAACGAAGCGCACATCGAAAACCAACAATCAAGGCAATACAACGCCTCGGCAAAACCAATCGGAGGCTTAAATCTGGGTGTTGAATATACTGTATCTCATTTTGCGTTAGGAATTGGCTTAAACCAACGCGGCGCCATATTACCTCAAATAGCATTTTACCTTTCTGCAGAAGCACCTGGTGATGCAAGAAGACAATACAACAATATTTCTCTCTATGGAATGTATCAGCAGCCGGTTTCACAGCGGGTTTCGTTTCTAGTCGGGATTCAGGCAGAAAAATGTGTCGGCGGTCATGAGTGGAATTTTTACTGGCATCGAAGAACCAAAATCCGTACCGAATGGTATAAAACAGATTTGGGAGTAATTGCCGGTGCACAAGTGATGGCAACAAACGCAATCGGTGCTCATCTGCTGTATTATGAAGGTCTGCGGGATTTCCAGGATGAACCTGGTCCGGATATGTATGCCGCAGAATTCAGGAATTACGGTGTGAGTTTCTCATTGCTTTACAAGTTTCAAATTTAACACAGAAAAATGTAGTAATCCGATGATCAAGGTTTTCACCTTTCCAGTCATCGGAAATTTCTGGAATCATATCCGTCGATCTTCTAACTTATCTCACAAATTTTAACCCAAAAACTTAGATCGACTCTTTATAAAATTATGAAACAATATCTCGAAACATTACAACAGGTTTTGGAAAACGGGACAGATCGCTCCGACCGCACCGGAGTGGGAACGAGAGCGTTGTTCGGAATGCAGATGCGCTACGATATGTCCGAGGGATTTCCGGCGGTCACCACAAAAAAGCTCGCGGTGAAATCGATGACTGCGGAACTACTCTGGTTTATCAGTGGCAGTCAGCGCGTGAAGGATTTGCAGCAACTTGGCTCGCACATTTGGGACGCCAATGCTAACGCCGATTATTGGAAACCCAAAGCCGAATTCGAAGGTGATCTTGGGAGAATTTACGGCGTACAATGGCGCTCCTGGCGTGATCCAAATGGCAACGAAGTTGATCAACTGAAACAGGTAATTGAACAAATCAAGAATAAGCCATATAGTCGTCGACATGTGGTGACCGCGTGGAATCCCGGGGAACTGGACCAAATGGCGTTGCCGCCGTGTCACATCTTTTTTCAGTTTTTCGTGGCGGACGGGAAACTCTCCCTGCAAATGTATCAACGCAGCTGCGACATGTTTCTTGGTGTGCCCTTTAACATTGCTTCGTACTCATTATTGTTACATATGGTGGCGCAAGTCACCAATCTCGAACCGGGCGAATTCGTCCATACGCTCGGTGACGCACATATTTATCACAATCATTTCGATCAGGTGAAAGAGCAACTCTCCAGAGAGCCGTATCCGTTGCCGCAACTGGAACTGAATCCTGATATCAAAGATATCGATGATTTTAGCATGGATGATATTGCCTTGAAAAACTACCAGCACCATCCCGCAATTAAAGCCCCGATGGCGGTGTGACTATGACGATTTCACTGATTGTAGCAATGGGTGAAAATCATGTCATCGGCAAGAACGGCGATCTTCCCTGGCATATTTCCGAGGATTTGAAATGGTTCAAGAAAAATACCATAGGCAAGCCAATTATTATGGGACGGAAAACATTCGAAACCCTGAACAAACCATTGCCAGGACGACACAATATTGTCATCACCAGCGATAAGAACTATGAAGTTGACGGCGCAACGGTAACCCATTCTCTGGACGAAGCGCTGGAAGCCGCCGGCGAGGTCGGGGAAATTATGATTTGCGGTGGTTCATCGGTGTACAAACAGGCGCTTCCGTTGGTCGAAAAAATGTACATCACCCTGATTTATCACGATTTCGAAGGCGATACCTTTTTCCCCGAATATGACGATAACCAGTGGAAAGAAGTCGAGCGCATTGACCGCAACCAAACCCACGATGAGTACGATTACAGTTTTCTGATTTACGAGCGGAAGAGATAGAAGCCCCATTATATTAATATGAACTGTAGAGACGTTTCTTGGAGGCTGTGTGAGAATGTCGCGTCAAGGAATATTTTTCTCATGATTCCAACAAACTCTCCATTTTATAAATACCTCATAACCTATTGATATTATTGGTTGTGCCAAGGGCATCCCGTTGGGGTAGAGACACGCCATGGCGTGTCTCTACCTGTACCAACTTTTTGGTTTTTCCTCTTGAGTTCCTCCCGCCCCGGCGGGACAACCTTCATAAAACGCCTCTTTTACCCAAAATTTGTCAAAAATTAATCCGGAATTCTCCCTTGTTCTCCCCCAGTCCTCATTTTATGTTTTGCAGTGGTATGCAGGAAAAAGCACAGCCAGTATCTCATAAATCAGAACTCAGATTTCGTCGGGAAGTCTACCGGAAAGACGTGGAAAAAATGGCCAAGTGGATGCAGGATGATGAAATCACCGAACATCTGAACGAATCTCAGAATATCCACCGGAAGCTCAAAAAAATTTCACAACATTCCAGTTTGCCAATATTTTCGCATTACTTTAACCAAGACGGGACATTTTTCGTCATTACGCGTCCTGAACATGGGCCAATCGGTTTCCTGAGACTGGCCTCCAAAGATGAAGGTGCGGAAATTGTGGTTGTCATTGGCGAACGTACGCAGTGGGGGAATGGATTTGGGTATCGGGCAGTAAAAAAGGGATTGCGCCACGTGTTTTTCGAATGGCGTGAAGATCAGGTTATTGCCAAGATTCACGACGAGAATGAGCGGTCGAAACATGTTTTCCGGAAAGCAGGATTCACGCACGACAAAGATTTGGAGTCCGAAGAGCAGTTTTCTATTACTGTCGACGATTATCTCTGATTCAGCACCTTTGATCTGCGTCGTTCCTTTCTTTTCTCACACTGGAAATCTACCTTATTTGAACAATTGAGAAATTGTAAACTAAGGGGAAACTAATTATGCAAGTTGGATCAGTTTGGGATGCGGTTGGTAACACTCCTCTCATTAAGATAAAATCTCTGTCAGAAATTACTGGCTGTGAAATCTTTGCCAAAGTGGAGTTTCTTAATCCCGGTGGAAGTATCAAGGACCGGGCGGCCAAAGGGATGATTCAGCAGGCGGAGGAGTCCGGTGAGTTACAAGAGGGCGGAGTCATCGTTGAGGGAACTGCCGGTAACACCGGTATTGGACTGGCAACGCTCGCGGCTGAACGCGGATACAAACTGATTATCACGATGCCGGAGACGCAATCCGATGAGAAGTTCCAGACGCTGGAATCGCTGGGAGCTGATGTCCGGCGGATTGGTTCTCATTCGTTCGATGACAACCGGCACTATTATCACCAGGCGCGGATTATCGCAGAGCAAACTCCCGGTGGATTCTGGGCGAATCAGTTTGAGAATACCGCCAACCAGTGGATTCATTTCACCACCACGGGACCGGAAATCTGGGAGCAGATGAATGGCAAGATTGATATCCTGTCTCTGGCTGCAGGCACAGGAGGTACAATTGGCGGAGTAAGCCAATATTTGAAAGAACAGGATAACTCAATCCAGGTGGTGCTTTCGGATACGCAAAGTTCAAGTTTGTACGGTTATATCAAGAACGGAAAACTGAACGGCGAAGGTTCTTCCATCACCGAAGGTATTGGCATTTCCAGGCTTACTGCAAATTTCAAGATGGCGCAAATTGACGACGCCATGCGTGTCACCGATCAGCAGATGCTGGATATGGTCTATCACATCGCCAAATATGACGGTTTGTTGATCGGAACATCGTCTGGTGTCAACCTGTACGGCGCTTATTCACTGGGATTGAAAAATAAGAATAGCGGTAAACGGATTGTGACGTTTATCTGCGACCACGGCAGTCGCTATCAATCCCGAATTTTCAACAAAAAATGGCTGGATTCCAAAGGGTTGAAGCCGGGAAATGCTGAGTTGAAAGGTTGAATTTGTTCTACCTCGGCAGTGTTTAAGAAACTTTTTGTTTCATTTGACGGGATCTTTCGACAGTCCAATGAATTGAGACTACTCAAGATGACTGAGCAATTTCGGGGTTTATAAAAAAAGCCTCCCAAAAATGGGAGGCTTTTCATTTGTTAAAGGTTGCTGAAGCTAAACTACATCGATTCCCCAGATGTTTTCGCTCCGGCAGGAATCCAGCTGTTGATCAGATCCATATGATTGTTCATCCAATCTTTCGCCACGACGGAAATATCCTGGTCAGATTCGTTGACTTTCAGCATCAGATCAGCAAGCTGCGGATCGGTAAAATTCATATTGCTCAGGAACTGCGCCAGTTCGGGCTTATCCTGTTCAATATTTTTCCGGCCCATAATGTGGATGTCGCCTTTTTTCCATAACATCATATCCGCATCCTGTTTCAGGAATTTCAGATCCCAACGACCAAACATCCAGTGCGGTTTCCATCCGGTAACCACAATCCACTTATCTTTATCGACAGCATCTTTCAGCGCCGCAGTCATTGCCGGACCACTGGATGAAATCAATTCATAATCCAGATTATATTCATCGACAACCTGTTCGGTAGTTTTCATGATGCCGGCACCGGCGTCTATACCAGTGATTTTTCCACCAAATTTCTTTTTCACACCATTCAACTGGTTGATGGAATCAATGGTCACGTATGCTGGTACAACCAGACCGCTCTGCGTACCTTCATAGACCTTACCAAGGTCGGTCAAATCCTGTTTATACTTGTCCATATAATCTTTGTGCAATACCGGCAGCCAGGATTCCATAAACGCATCCTTGTCACCGCTTGCCACAGAAGTATAGGCCGGGGCAACGTCCGCCGATGTAATGGTGACGTCGTAACCCATCTTGTTTTCCAGAACCACCTTTGCAAGATTGGTATAGGCGACGCCTTCAGCCCAATTGACATAGACCAGATCGGCAGATTTCGCGTTCTGCTGCTTTGAGCTACAACTATTTAATCCGACAAAACTGATGCCGATCAGTAGTCCAAAGAATAGTGTTAAAAATTTACTCCTGAATTTTTGCATATTTTTCCTCCTCGTTAAGTTATTCGTATCAAATTCGTTACGAATTCTGGCTTCCTGCACCGAGTGCCTGAGTAATTCGATCCAGAAAAATCGCCAGAATCACAACGGCTATACCACTTTCAAACCCCAGTCCTATTTTCAACTGGGTAATACCTTTTAATATTTCTTGTCCCAAGCCGCCTGCGCCAATCATTGCGGCAATAACTACCATAGATAACGCCAGCATAATGGTTTGGTTTACGCCGGCCAGAATTGTTGGCAATGCCAGGGGAATTTGCACCTTGAACAACAGTTGTCGATCTGTTGAGCCAAATGATTGGGCTGCTTCAACGACTTCTTCGTGTACCTGCCGGATTCCGAGATTAGTCAACCTCACCGCTGGTGGTGTTGAAAAAATAACGGTCGCGACAACACCCGGTACCTTTCCCAACTGAAAAAACAAGACAGCCGGGATCAGGTAAACGAAAGCAGGCATTGTTTGCATAAAGTCCAGAATCGGACGTACCACGCTTTCTACCGTGCGACTTCTGGATGCCCATATGCCGACTGGAATCCCTATGACGAGCGCCACTAAACCGGACGTAACAACCAACGAGAGCGTGACCATCGTTTCATCCCAAAAGCCCATATTGTAGACAAGCCAGAGCCCGATGAGTGAAAATATGCCAACGCCCCGTCCTGCAATCCACCACGCCAGTGCGGCGAACAAGACAACCATCACAAGTGCCGGTAAAAAGAGTAATATCGCGTCAAAAGCACTGATAATCCCGGTGAGTCCTGTCGTGATTGCTTCGAAAACACCCGAGAGGTGCACCGTCAACCAGTTAATAATAATCTCAATGGTATGACCAATCTTTAAATCAATCATTGGCAACCTCCTTTTCTGGTTCCGGTGGACCGGGGATTTCGAACTCATTGCCGGTGATTTCCGCGATAACAGATGGACGCAAGACCAAGCCTTTCAGTTTGTTCTTTTCGTCAACAACTGCGATGGGGATATTCGTATTCCACACCAATGGTAACAGATCGCTGACTGGAGTATCCGGAGAAGCAATCGGGACATCTTCGTCGATTATTTCATCCAGAGAATGTTTATCCTGCCGCTGCAATTTCACCGCATCGTCAATGTGAATGAATCCCTTAAAGTGCTTTTCCTGATCGGTCACCGGAAGTGTCGAAACACCGTGTTTTCGCATCCGTCGAATCGCCAGGCCTGGTCCATCTTTGGCGGAAACCACTCGCTCCGGGTGATCGAACATAATCGCCTGAGCGGTGATCACCTTGCTGCGGTCAACATTTTCAACGAATGCCTCCACGTAATCGCTGGCAGGCTCAGTCAAGATGGCCTCGGATGTTCCGGTCTGCACGACGCGGCCATCTTTCATAATCGCGATTCGATCCCCGAGTTTGAGTGCTTCATCCAAATCGTGTGTGATGAATATGATGGTCTTTTGCAATTCGCCCTGCAAATCCAGCAATTCATCCTGCATATTATTCCTGATGAGTGGATCCAGTGCACTGAATGCCTCATCCATCAACAGAATTTCCGGATCGGTGGCAAGCGCACGGGCAAGCCCGACACGCTGCTGCATTCCACCGCTTAATTCACCGGTCATCATCTCTTCGTACCCTTTGAGGCCAACGACTTCGATGGTCTCGTACGCTTTCTGTTTGCGCTGCTCTTTTTCGACACCCTGAATCTCAAGTCCAAACGAGACGTTATCGCTAACTGTACGGTGCGGTAACAACCCAAAGTGCTGAAAAACCATCGACATCTTGTTGCGCCGAATTTTACGAAGTTCCTCTTCAGAGGTCTCTATAATATTGACATCTTCATCGAGGAATACTTTGCCGTCAGTGGGTTCAATGAGACGATTCAGACAGCGGAGAACTGTAGATTTTCCGCTGCCTGAGAGTCCCATCACAACAAAGATTTCACCCCGTTCGACCTCAAATGAGGCGTCATTAATAGCAACGGTACAACCCGTCTCGTCGAGAATTTCCTCTTTGGATTTCCCCTGTTCGAGCAGTGGGATCGCCCGACGGGGTTCGGAACCGAAAATCTTGTATAGATTTTCAACCCGTAACTTTGCCATGATTTACTTCCTTATGTTTGTTGTAATTAATTTTAACACTGGCTGTTAGAAATAATAGCCCATGTTAATGTTAAATCGCATGTTCCATTCTGGATTCGCAACACCGGATCCTAATCCTTTACCAAAGCTATTAGTCAGCCAGGGCTGATTTTTCCCCATCGCCAGATCAACATAAGTATATATGTTTCCAGAGGTGATCAAAAATCCCGGGACAAGGTGCTGCGTATCGTAAAAATTATCGTTCGCTTTTTGCACTACTGAATAGTCAACGTACGGCTGGATGCTAGAGATCGGCCCTAATTCCACAGGAATCGAATAGGCCAGGCCAGCAACAATTATATTAGCTTTTGCCGCAACGCCGCCCGTATAATTCGAACCGCCAAAATATTCATATCCGTAAGCACCCATCTGGACGACATCCATGGCATTACCGTCATTATCGACAGCTTTATAATCGTACGTGATGTATTCGCCCTTGAAATTAAATCCAGAGACATTGGCGACTACGTGTCCGGCAAAGGCGGTAGCCGTTTTACTGACATCCTGTACGCTGTTGTAAATCTGGCCGACCTGTGCCGAGACACCTACCTGCAACATATCATTAATGTCATATGCTGCGCGGGCATTGAACGTATTCAATTCCCGAATATTGGCATTGGATCCGGTTGATACGATATCATAAGAATACCGGCCCGGACCAGCGTTGCCAAAGGTGACATCGCCACCAAACTTTGGTCCTTCCGGTTCAGCTTGACGGAAATACGCGAGGGATAATTTGAGGTTCTCTATCGATGTGATGTCAAAATTCACACCGATGTCATAGTCGTCTTCCAGACCAACATAATAGGGAATCTGGAACCACCATGAATGAGACGCATAAGGAGTGATTCCAAACGGAACCTGTGTAACTCCCAGCTCCATATATACGCCATCAGAAAAGCCATAACCAAAATAGCCATGGTGAAGAAAATGTGTCCCAAATGTCGGATAAAACCGATATTCAAAACTGAGATCAATGCCGCCGGCACTTCCGTCGACGTTAATTCTCCAGGTATCCCAGGTATATTGAATGTCGGTGGGTGAGATATCCCCGTCTTCATAATCCTGGACAATAAAATTATACCTGACAGCTCCCCCAATATCAAAGCCGTCCTTTGCGACAGCAACTGCGGGCTGTATTCCCAGCGCTGCAATTCCTGCTACGACACAAGCCAAAATAGCTTTCCGTAAAGTCTTCATGACCCTCCTTTGTTTGGATTAAATAAGCAAATTTAATAGTACCCTAATAACATAATCAGAAGTTTATAAATATCAAGGACTTAATTACGAAATTTAATTAATTTAAGTTAGCTGTATAATGGTGTTATTATAATATTATTATATATTTTTTAATAATTACTAAATATTTAATATCGGTATAATTTGCCGGTACTAAGTCGATGAAATGCCCGATAAAAACCAATATTTTTGGAATATTATTTGCTTAATATAAATCTTTGAAACACCTTTCTGATTTTGATTTTTCTGCTTGAGGATTGATAACTGGATCTGGCTGAAACACTTCTGCTCCCTTGATCTTGTTAACTTGATGATTCCATTCTACTTAGCAAATCGTTTCGACAATTATGCTGTGAAGTGAGACGCTGGATATACTTCTGATGGGATTATAGCAAGATGTCGTTGGCTTTATCAGATATCGGAGTTATTCTCAATTCCGATAGAAGTGTTCCGCTTCTGTTGCTGTGCCTTATTTTGGATAATAAATCAGTGAAACAACTTATTAAGCCAACATACGACTGACGTAACACAAATCCTGATAAACTCAAACGGAGGTTTGGAATGGAACAAGCACAAGTGGAACAACGGGTGAAGAATGTTATTGGTAACGTCCTGAAAATCGATCCGGAAACGATAGCAACCGATGCCAACTTTATTTTCGATTTGGGCGCGGATTCAATGCAGAGTCTGGAACTCATTGCGGCATTTGAGGAAGAGTTTGATATCGAGATGGAAGAAGACGAAGCGCTGGAAATTCAGACGGTTTCCGGTGCGGTGGATTTTATATCCGGATATCTGGAATAATCTGAACCTCAGGGGAGTGCACTATGACTGCGAAGAAACACAAAAGTCCGGAAGATCTGGAAGCTATTTTTTATCCGAAATCGGTTGCGGTAGTCGGCACCAATAACACAAAAGGCACGGTACCGCACGACATTTTTATGAACATCCTCAGGGATGATTTCCAGGGAATTGTCTACCCGGTGAGTCCTGGCGAGAAATCCATCGCGGGCGTGAAAGCCTATAAATATATCATCGATATCGAAGATCCGGTGGATCTGGCGATCATCGTATTTCCCAGCTCGGTGATGCACCTGGCGATGGAACAGTGTGGACAGAAAGGCGTCAAGTCAGCGATTATTATTTCTGCTGGATTCCGGGAGGTGAATTCCAAGGGGAAACAGAGAGAGAAACAGCTGATTGAAATTGCAGAGAAGTACGGCATTTCTTTCATTGGACCTAACTGTCTGGGAGTCATAAACACCGACGCGTCATCACACCTGAACGCGTCATTTGCCCGGAAAATGCCGGACGAAGGCACCATTGGATTTTTATCACAGAGTGGCGCGCTCTGTACGGCTGTTTTGGATTACGCCCAGGCGAAACATATCGGCTTTTCCAAGTTTATCAGCTTTGGGAACAAAGCCGATGTGAACGAAATCGACCTGCTTTATTACCTCAAAGATGATCCGAAAACCAAAGTAATCCTCATCTATCTGGAGGAAATCTCCGATGGTTCTGCACTTTTACAAGTCGCGCGCGAGATAACTGAAGAAACCGGCAAGCCGATTTTGGCGTTAAAAGCCGGCCGGACTCAGGAAGGCGCTGCTGCGGCCGCATCACATACCGGATCGCTGGCAGGGAGCGACGAGATTTGCGATGCAGCGTTCCGGCAAGCGGGCATTATCCGGTGTGATACCATCGAGGAAATGTTCAATACGGCAATTGCACTGGCATATCAGCCGATTCCAAAGAATAATCGCGTGGCGATCATCACCAACGCCGGCGGACCGGGAGTACTCGCCACAGATGCGGCTATCTCCAAAGGATTGGAATTACCTTCGTTCGGTGAGGAGACAACTGCGATTCTGAAGAAGCATCTTCCCGCTACGGCGAATATCAAGAATCCCGTGGATGTGATTGGTGATGCACGCGCCGATCGCTATGAAGTTGCGATCAACAGTGCACTACAGGATGAAAACATCGACGGTGTATTGGTGATTTTAACGCCACAATCAATGACCGATATCGACAATATTGCTCGTAAGATCGTCGAGGTTTCCGAGCGCAGTGAAAAACCGCTTTACACTTCATTTATGGGCGAAGCTGATGTGGCATCCGGGATCGATATTTTGCAGCGCCACAAAATCCCGCATTACATCCTGCCGGAGGCTATGTGTCAAGCCTTTGCGGATGCAAACGCATTTCGGGTTTACAAAGATCATCAGCTCGTGCACTTTGAGAATTTCGAAGATATTAAAATGCAGGTTGTTCAGAATATTCTTGAGAAAGCAAAATCCGAGCATCGCACACATTTACCGGAGTTCGAAGCCAGTAAAATCCTGCGTGCTTACGGATTGCCAACTGTACAGGGAAAAGTGGCCCAGTCCAAATCGGAAGCAGCGACATTTGCGGAAGAGATTGGTTTTCCGGTGGTAATGAAGGTAGTCTCCGATCAGATTGTGCACAAATCGGATATTGGCGGTGTCATCCTGAATGTCGGTAATACTCAGGAAGTGGAGACGTCTTACGACACTATTGTCAATAATGTGCGGAAAGTCCACAATAATGGCGCTCTGCAGGGGATTTTGGTGAAAAAAATGATCCCGGAGGGCGAAGAAGTCATCCTTGGAATTAAACAGGATAAGACTTTCGGCCCGGTTGTGATGTTCGGGCTTGGCGGCGTGTTCGTGGAGTTGCTCAAGGACGTCAATTTCCGGGTTGCACCGGTTTCAACCGGTAGCGCGCGACGAATGATCGAGGAAGTCAAAGGTTACAAGTTGCTTTCTGGCTTTCGCGGAAAAAGTCCACGCGATATCGACTGTATTATCGAGTGTATCGGGAGATTATCCCAGCTGGCCATTGATTTCCCAGAGATACATGAGCTGGACATTAATCCGCTTATCGTGCGCGATGCCGGCGAAGGTTGCTTCGTTGCTGACGCCAGAATTATGCTTGAGGAATAGGATTCAATTATCAGGATAGATAACCAGAGGTGAACTATGAGTCATCGTCAATTAAGTACGTCTGAAATTAAACAGATTGAAAAACAGGGTTGTGTTGCTGACGATTGGAAGAAGGTTAAGTTCAAGGAGCCAGTGGAGGTAAGTCACTTCCAGAATGTGCGGTTTTCCGGCAAGAATAAACTAGGGATATTCGATGCTGATGTTGAGCTCGCAGCAGGAATGATACATCCTGCCGGAGTCTATTTTTCCTGGCTGCATAACGCGACTGTGGAGGATAATTCACTGATCCTGAATGTCGGCCGATTAATGAATTACAGTGTTGGTCATGATGCTATCCTTCAGAATATCAACTCAATCAGTGTGGAAGGAAAAAGTACTTTTGGGAACGGCACGGAAATCGAAATTCTGAACGAAGCCGGTGGCAGGTCGCTCAAGATCTTCGACAAACTCAACGCTCAGATTGCGTATCTGATGGTGCTGTATCGCGACAAATCGAAAATGATTTCCCAACTCGATAATTTGGTTGACAAATACGTGGGCTCAATAGAGAAAAACACCGGTACAGTCGGGAATTCGGTTCAAATTCAGAACACATCTATTGTTAAAAATGTAAATGTCGGAGCACACGCGAGTATCCAAAATGCAACCAGACTCGAAAACGGGTCGATCATAAGCAATGAGAACGCATCTGTCTTCATTGGAGACAAGGTTATTGCCGAACATTTCATCGTACAGTCCGGCAGTAAAATTGACGGCGGTGCAATGCTTTCAAACTGTTTTGTCGGACAGGCGGTGAAAATGGGTCGACAGTATTCTGCGGAAAACAGCGCCTTTTTTGCCAATTCCGAATTATTTCACGGCGAAGCAGTAGCGCTTTTCGCCGGTCCATATACCGTAACGCACCACAAGTCCACTTTGATGATTGCTGGATTGTTCTCGTTCTTCAACGCCGGAAGCGGAACGAACCAGAGCAATCATCTCTACAAACTGGGACCGGTACATCAGGGAATTGTCGAGCGAGGCGCTAAAACCGGATCATTTTCATATCTGCTGTGGCCGAGTCGGGTGGGAGCCTTCACGGCAGTGATCGGAAAGCATTATGCCAATTTCGATGCATCCGACTTACCGTTCTCCTATATCAGTGAAGAAGACGGTAAAAGCGCTTTGACACCGGCAATGAATCTCTTTACAGTCGGAACACGGCGGGATTCCAACAAGTGGCCAGCCCGTGATAAGCGTCGTGATTCCAACAAACGCGATCTGATTATCTTCGATTTGTTTAATCCATATACCATCGGAAAAGTGCTGAAAGGCATTAAAATACTGCGGGAACTGGGCGAATCCGCGACGAAAAAACAGGAATTCGTCAATTATCACGGATTACAGATTAAGCGTCTCCTGCTGAAAACCACGGCAAAATATTATGAAATGGCGGTGAAAATCTTCATTGGCGAATCGGTAATCGATCAACTGCAATCCCTGAAAAAGTCTGTGACTTTCGCCGAAATACAGCGCAGTCTCAAACCGCAGGTTAACTCCGATTCCGAATGGATTGATATGGCTGGGTTAATTGTGTCGAAACACTCGGTCAATGAACTGTTAACATCTCTGGAAGAAGGGAAATTTAATACGGTGTCCAAACTCAATTCTGCGCTGAAAGATCTCTACTGTGGCTATGAGAAGCAGTCCTGGGGGTGGTGCGCACATCTCATCGAGCAGCGGCTCGATACCAAAATAGAGGAAATCACTGCTGAGCAACTCCTGGACATCGTAAATGACTGGCGCGATAATAACATTAAACTGAATAATATGATAATGAAGGATGCGCTGAAGGAATATGACTCCAACGCGCAGACCGGATTTGGAATTGACGGCGATGATGAAGTGAAAAAACTGGACTTCGAAGCCGTTCGGGGAACGTCAGAAGAGAACAATTTTATCCAGGATCTGAAAGCCGACACCGAGCACGTGGAAAATGTCACCACAGAAATCACCCGAATGATCGAGCGTTGCCTGTGATTTAGTTTGATTGGCGATACGCAATCGCACTATATTTCGGGTGTTACAGAAATTTTATACCTGAGTGTTTCCGAGCAATCCGGAAAATGCACCAAACTAAAATGGAGCAATTTCAATGAAACGTCTGCAACTATTTCTGACCACTGCTGTTTTGCTACTGTTCGGAATTTCTGTTTTTGCGAAAACAGAGACTCACACCAGAAACCTGATGCCGGTCCCCAAAAAGGTCGAGTGGACTCAGGATAAATTCCGCCTTACTGCCGATTTCGAGATGGCGATTTACGGGAATCCGGATACACGCATCTATTCCTACGCGACCAGGGTGTTACGACGCCTTTCAGGGCAAACCGGTTTATTCTTTCCGCAGGAGCATCTCTCTCCGGACTCCAATTATACTGGAGCGGCAATGTTCATCCGCGTGGATCATCCTGGCAAAGTAGAACTGGGTGAAAACGAGTCGTACTATCTGACTGTCACGCCAGATTCAGTCTCGCTAATTGCTCCCACAGATATTGGTGCGCTGCGGGGGATGGAGACTTTCTTGCAATTACTGGACTCCAATGGTGAAGGATATTTTATTCAAGGCGTGAATATCCAGGATGAACCGCGCTTTCCGTGGCGTGGATTGATGATCGACGTTTGCCGTCACTGGATGCCGCCGAGAATGGTCAAGCGCAACCTCGACGGTATGGCAGCGATGAAGATGAATGTATTTCACTGGCATCTCTCAGAGGATCAGGGATTTCGCATTGAATCCAAGACGTTTCCCAAACTCCACGAGATGGGTTCTGACGGGAAGTATTTCACACAAAATCAGGTGATAGACATCATCCAATATGCCAACGATCGCGGAATCCGTGTAGTGCCGGAATTCGATATTCCGGGCCATTCAACGAGTTGGTTTGTCGGATATCCCGAACTGGCCAGTGCTCCTGGTCCGTACAAAATCGAGCGCAACTGGGGTATTATGGATCCGGTGATGGATCCCACCAAAGAACACACCTACGAGTTTCTGGATGCATTTCTCAAGGAGATGACCGCGCTGTTCCCTGATCCGTATTTTCATATCGGTGGCGACGAGAACAATGGCAAGCAGTGGAACGCCAATCCCGAGATTCAGGAGTTTATGAAAGCGCACGACATCCCGGATAACCACGCACTTCAAGCGTATTTCAATCAACGCATCCTGAAGATGCTGACCAAATATCACAAGAAAATGGTGGGTTGGGACGAAATTCTGCATCCTGGAATGCCAAAAAATATTGTAATCCAGTCCTGGCGTGGTACTGAAGCGTTAAAAAAGTCGGCTCAGCAGGGATATCAGGGAATTCTCTCCAACGGCTATTACATCGATTTGATTCAACCGGCAGAGTATCACTATCTCAATGATCCGATTCCTGCGGGTTCGCCGCTGACTCCGGAAGAAAAAGAAAATATTTTGGGCGGAGAAGCCACCAGCTGGGCAGAGTTGGTTTCGCCGGAAACGGTCGATTCAAGAATCTGGCCGCGAACTGCAGTTATCGCAGAACGACTCTGGTCGCCACAGGATGTTAACGATGTCGATGATATGTACCGGCGCATGGAGGTTACCAGCTTTCACCTGGAAGAGCTCGGATTGACCCATCGCAAGAATTACGAGATGATGCTGAGACGCCTGAGCAACGATTCTGATATCTCTGCCTTGAGGACTTTTGTTGATGTCGTTGAGCCGCTGAAGATTTATACCCGGCACCGTCAAGGTGTTCACTACACACAATCATCGCCGTTGACCAGAGTTGTAGACGCTGCCCGCCCGGAATCGATGACAGCGAGACATTTCCGCATAATGGTCGACAAATATTTGGATGAAAAATCCGAATCTGCCTACAATGAGATTAAATCCTGGCTGCTGGTCTGGAAAGAAAATCATCGCAATCTTGAACCGGTGATCAGGAGCTCACCCATCCTCTGGGAAATTGAGAGCGAGTCCTCAGATCTTGCACAGATTTCCGATCTTGGCCTTCAGGCGCTGGAATATTTGAAGAGCGGAAAGACCGCAGAAAAGACCTGGGTAATCCAGAGTCAAATCGTGCTGGATAACGCCAGCCAACCGCGCGGACAGACCGAACTGATGGTGGTTGAACCGATCGAAAATCTGGTGAAAGCCGCCGCCGGCAATCTGCCGGAGTTTGACGAGGAGTAAATTTTTTTCATAATTGGAACGGCATTAAAAGAGGATCTCTCGCGGGTCCTCTTTTTTTTGCATGGCTGAAACCATTCACGAAATTCTTACCCATTGGAAAATGCTATTACGCGCTAACATTCATAAAAGAGATTGTCACTCTTCAACAGGTCATTTGACCCGGCCAGTCAGTGGCCCGGCCCTTGACGGGCTCATGACGGGCTCAGAGTGACCGAGTCGGGTGTCATCCTGAGCTTGTCGAAGGATAGACGCCCGAACCGCAGATAACAAAAAGGATACACAAAGCATAGTCGTTTTCTTTGTAGTCTGAGATTCGAATTAAAAATTTCCCGGATTAAAGATCGGATTTTATATATTATGCCGGTTTTAATTTGACGAATGGATGGTATTGATTACTTGTTAGGAGAGACAAATTAAACCTGTTGGACACACAAGCCTTAAACCGATTCTCTTGTTAGCTATTGGTGCATCCCTGATCAGTTTCTCAGCGGTTTTTGTCAAATTGACTATCGTAGGCCCAACCGCTACCGCATTTTACAGAGTATTCTTCGGCGGGATACTCCTGATCATCCCCGCGATGATTCGTCGCGAGAAAATTTGGCGTGGTTGGTCAAAGTTCTCCCTGGTGCTTTTATGTGGATTTGCTTTCGCAATCGATCTTAGTTTTTGGCATCACAGTATTCAATATGTTGGGCCCGGTCTGGCAACGATTTTGGGGAATTTCCAGGTATTTTTTCTGGCACTATTCGGGATTCTGGTCTATCACGAGAACGTCAACTGGAAACTCGGTACGTCATTTTTTCTCGCAATGGCGGGACTTTTTCTCATTTTCGGTCTGGATTGGAGCCACCTGCAACCGCAGTTTAAAATCGGCATTATAATGGGGTTGGTGACAGCCATTTCCTATGCAGCGTATGTGATTTTCATCCGGAAAATTCAAATGCAATCTCACGGAACAACGCAGGCAACAAACCTGGCGTTAGTCTCGTTAATTGCGGCAGTATTTCTGGCGATTATCACAGCAATCAGCGGTGAATCGTTTCTCATTCCCAGCGGAAAACAATTCGGCTTGTTATTTGGATACGCCTTCATCAGCCAGGTGATTGGCTGGATTTTAATCTCCCGGGCGCTTCCAGAGATGCCGGTTTCGCAGGCAGGATTGATCCTGCTTTTGCAGCCCGGACTTGCCTTCCTCTGGGACGTTCTGTTTTTCAAACGATCAACGTCATTCATTGAAATCGTCGGTGCAGTTCTGGCAATCAGCGCCATTTATCTGGGCACAGTTGGCCGCAAAGTCAAAAAAGTTCAACCGGAATAATTGCAATGAAGCTTGTTCGGCAATGCATTTCTTTGTACAATTTCCATTCCTTGAAAATCGATATTAAGCAGTAAATGAAAAGAACACAGGTGGCACAATCGATGACTCAACAATCCAGTGACGTTTACGATATGATCATTGTCGGCGCGGGCCCGTCCGGCTCCTCCGCCGCGTTGTATGGTGCGCGACATGGACTGAAAACGCTGTTGCTCGACAAGCAATCTTTCCCCAGGGATAAAGTATGCGGAGATGCGCTGTCCGGAAAATCGGTGACAGTTCTCAGAGATTTGGATTTGCTCGATCAGGTTGCAGAACTGGATGGCGCCAGTATTAATCGCGTGGTGTTTGGCAGTCCGAAACACGTGGAAGTCGATATTAATCTATCATCCACAAGTTTGCATGATACCATGAAAGGTTTCGTGATTCGCCGCCAGATTTTTGACAATTTTATGTTCAGCCAGGCGAAAGAGGCCGCAACCAAAACCATCGAGAATTTCACCGTGAAGGATCTGCTCTGGGAAGATGGACAGGTTTGCGGGATTCGCGGGAAAAACGACGGCGTATCCGAAGAAGTGGAATTTCGCGGAAAAGTTGTCTTGGGCGCCGACGGTTTTAATTCGCTGGTGGCGCGAAAAGGTGGATTATACAAACACGATCCGGAGCATTGGGTTGTGGCGCTGCGCTGCTACTATAAAAATGTCTCCGGACTGACCGATCAGATTGAATTACATTATGTGGATGAAGTATTGCCAGGTTATTTCTGGATTTTTCCGCTGGAAGACGGATATGCCAATGTCGGCATCGGAATGCTGCACAAATATATCAAAGAGCAAAATGTCGACCTTAAGCAAGCGCTGCAGCACGCCATTGACAGTCCTGCTTTTGCCGAACGGTTCACAGAAGCCGAACCGACTGAAGAACCGGTGGGCTGGAATTTGCCGGTTGGCAGCGCGCACCGAAAATCCTATGGGAACGGCTTTTTGCTTCTTGGCGATGCTGCCGGACTGATTGATCCTTTTACTGGTGAAGGCATCGGCAACGCGATGTACGCCGGGAAATACGCGGCACAAACCGTGAAAGAGGCCGTCGACGCCAATGACTTCAGCGAACAGTTTCTGCAGCGCTACGATCAGAATCTCTGGGCGGAAATCGGAGATGAACTCCGCGTCAGCACCAAATTACAAAAATTAGGTCGTATCAGATTACTCCTGAATTTCGTGATCAACAAAGCGGCCAATAGCAAGGAAGTGAGCGACATCATCGCCGGAATGTTGGCCAATGAAGTCCCGCGGCAGCGACTGGCCAATCCGTTGTTTTACCTGCGGTTGTTGTTCAGTTAATGCGCTGATGTCTCACTGACATATATCATATAGATCTCCACAATACATATGCATGACCATCAGGTCATCGCCTGACTCTTAACGGACAGGAGTTGCTATGAAATTCAGAACATTGATGTTGCTGGCATCGCTGGGATTGGTTGGATTAATTATGACAGGTTGTGCTTCGAAAAAAGCCCCGTTTCAACAAGGCGAGAAAATCATTTTCTTCGGTGACTCTATTACTGAACTTGGTGACCAGCCGGGTGGATTTGTCACGCAGGTCCGGGATTCGCTTCATCAGGAATATCCTGATCTCAACATTCAGGTGATCGGCGCCGGAATCAGCGGACACAAAGTACCTGATCTGCAGGCACGGCTCCAGCGTGATGTACTTTCGAAAAATCCAACTATTGTTGTGATTTACATTGGAATCAACGATGTCTGGCACTGGGATTTGGGCATCGGTGGCACGCCGAAAGATCAGTATAAATCCGGATTGGTTGACCTGATTACCAAGATGAAAGCTCAGGGCGAGCGGGTTATTCTTTGCACGCCGAGTGTGATCGGCGAAAAAAAGCCTGGCACCAACAAGATGGATTCAATGCTGGATGAATATTCACAGATCAGCCGCAACGTCGCGGATTCTCTGAATGTGCAGATGCTGGATCTTCGGAAAAAATTTAAGGAATACGAACAGAATCACAATCCTGGGAACCTTGAAAAAGGCGTGCTCACCAAAGATGGCGTGCATCTGAGTCCAGCAGGAGACAAATTTGTCGCAGAGCAGATGCTGGAAGCGTTGAAACATTCTTAACCAATGGACAATGATTAGAGGGACCATTTTTTTGCTAAATCCGGATGATTGCGAAGTTTAAGAGCAGCTTGGAGAATATATCGATGTCACTCTGAGCCTGTCGAAGAGTGACTTTCTGATGACAAAAATTTGCAAAAAAAGTTCTCCCAAAAATTTTCTACATTAGTCGTGCAATCAATGCATGAAAAGGAGCGGCACAATGCGTAAAAAGTCATCATTTTATCTATTCATTTTACTTCTACCGGTATTAGTCTTTTCCCAGCAAAATCCCGATTTTAATCAGTATTTCCAGGATAAAACTATGCGCGTGGATTTTTATCACGTGGGAGATGCAGAATCCGAAACTATCACCCTCGATGAGATTTATGACCAAGGCCAATGGGCTGGCAATACGACCAATCTGATTGACCGGTTTAACAACGGCCGCTACTACGTCAAGATTTATGATGTCGCTTCCAATACACTGATTTATTCCAAAGGATTTGATGACATTTTCGGGGAGTACAAAACCACCACCGAAGCGATAAACGGCGTCAAACGGACCTATTCAGAGTCCGCTCTAATCCCGTATCCCAAGAATAAAATTCGCTTTGTCATTGAAGTGCGAAATCGTCAGAATCTGCTGCATCCGATATTTGATCAGGTCATCGATCCCGAGAGCGTAGATATTATCCACGAACCGTTATCCAGTGGCGTAAAAGTGTATAAACTGGTGCATAACGGAAATCCGCACCTGAAAGTTGACATCGCCATTTTAGCGGAAGGGTATACTGCAAAACAGCAGAAAAAAGCGAAGCAGGATTTTGATCGGTTCGCCAAAATCTTCTTTGAGAAAGAGCCGTACAAAAGTATGAAAGAGCAGTTTAATATTTATGGAGTTTTTTCCGCATCGCAGGAATCCGGAACAGACGAACCGACTCATGGAAAATTCCGGAATACAACCCTGAACAGTTCCTTCAATTCACTCGGTTCTCCGCGATATTTGCTCATCGAGGACAATAAACGTATGCGCGATGTTGCCGCCCACGCGCCTTACGATGCTTTGTACGTGATGGTGAACAGTGACCGTTACGGTGGCGGCGGGATTTACAATCTTTACTGCACCTTCACCACGGATAATCAATGGTATAAATATCTGTTTCACCACGAATTTGGTCACTCCTTTACCGGGCTGGGGGATGAATATTACACCTCTTCTACAGCGTACAACGATTTTTATCCCAGAGGCGTCGAACCGACCGAACCGAACATCACAGCGCTGCTGGACACCAATAACTTAAAGTGGAAAGATCTGGTTGAACCCGGAACTCCCATTCCAACGCCGTGGGGCAAGGCAGAGTACGATTCGATCTCAAGTCATTACCAGAAAATCCGGCAGGAGTTGAACCAGAAGATTGCTAAGATGGAAAAAAGCGGCGCTCCTGCAGCAGAGATTAAAAAGCTGAAAGAGAAGTCTGAACAGCTTTCCAAAGAAGATGCCGACAAAATGGACGCATTTCTGGCAAACGTGAAATACGCGGGAAAAGTCGGAGCGTTTGAAGGCGCGGGATATTCTTCCAAGGGATTGTACCGACCGGAAGTTGATTGCATTATGTTCAGCAAGGGCGACAAACCGTTTGATAAAGTCTGCCAGCAGGCGATCCGCCGGGTGATTGAGTTTTATTCGGAGTGAGACTCAGTGTGCGAGTGTCCGGGTGTTCGAGTGTTGTGGTGTTGGCGTGTTGCAGTTTGGGTTGAATGGAGAATACGGGAATATGGGAATACGGGTATAGAGGTAAAGGGATATAAGGTTTCGAAGGCCCGGTTAATGACCAAACGTTCAGTGTTAGAGCACGGGTTTTAAATCTTTTTGCATTCCTGGCCCCGAAGGGGCTGAAAGAATTGAGCCTGGGGTGAAGCCCCAGGAATCAGAAATTGCCGAATTCTCAAGCCCTGTAAGGGCGAATAAACATTTCTTACCGCGTCACGGGAGATTTTGATTATCTATCGTCTAACGCTTATGGTCTTATGTTAAAAGAACAAATCCCGCATCCGGTTGCGGTGTGCCGGTACTTCCGAGAAATATCCCGGAACTGTCTGTCCACAGTTAGGACAGCGATTTTCATCAAGATTGTACTCAAGAATGGCGTGCCAGGAACGCTTAATCAGGAGATGATCACAATTGGGGCAATAAGTATTTGCACTGTCGCTGTGGACGTTGCCGACGTACACGTAATTGATGCCGACATCTCTGGCGATATTGCGGGCTTTTTCCAATGTTGCTGGAGAAGTCGCTGGGATATCACGCAGTTTGTAATCAGGATGAAAGGCGGTAAAGTGCAGTGGCACATCCGATCCCAGGTGATCAACAATCCACTCGCACATTTCGGTGAATTCAGATGCATCATCGTTCAACGTTGGAATGACCAGATCGGTAATTTCAATCCAGACGCCCATTTCCTGTAGAATTTGTAATGTCTCCAGAACCGGCTGCAAATGTGTAAGCGTAATCTTTCGGTAAAATTCTTCGGTAAAGGCTTTTAAATCCACATTGGCAGCATCAATGTTCTCGTACACGTCTTCGATCACTTCCGGCGCGATATAACCGTTGGTGACCATCACGTTGTACAGTCCATTTTCGCGAGCTTCTGCGCTCAGATCTTCGGCGTATTCCGCCCAGATGGTCGGCTCGTTATAGGTATACGCCATACTTTTGCAATGTCTCTTAGACGCCGTCTGCACAGCAATCTCTGGTGTAAAATCGAACGCCTGATTATGGTCGTGTTTTGCTTTGGAGATATCCCAGTTCTGGCAGAATTTACAACCCATATTACATCCGGCGGTTCCGATGGAGAGAATATCCGTGCCGGGATGAAAATGAAACAGCGGCTTTTTTTCAATGGGATCAACGTGAATGGCATACGGCTGATTATACGCTAACTGATACAGTTTGCCGCCTTCGTTGGTGCGGATAAAACAAAAGCCGGTCTGGCCGTCGCCAATTTTGCAGTGCCGGGGACAGAGATAGCAGTGGACCTTGTTGTTTTCTAATTGCTCGTAATATTTCGCTTCTTTTATTATATCATCCTCAATTCGATAATAGACTATTTTCGAAAGTCTGTCAAGTCAGTACGAGCTCTCACGTAATCCTGTGGTATATGTTCCGCGGCAAAAAGAAAGGGAGAGGCGCCGCCTCTCCCCTGACAAATTAATGTAAGTGTTCTATTTATCGTTTGCGCAAGACTTATTCTTTCTCATCCTTAGTCAGCTCATTGGTCATTTTCTTGATGAACGGTGAAAACAGGTCGATCGGGATCGGAAATACCGTAGTTGAGTTGTTTTCCGACGCCACTTCGGTCAGCGTCTGCAAAAATCGCAGCTGCATCGCCATCGGATGATCTGCAATAACGGTTGCGGCTTCTGCAAGACGATTGGCTGCCTGGTATTCACCTTCAGCATTGATGATTTTCGCGCGCCGCTCACGTTCGGCTTCCGCTTGGCGCGCCATCGCCCGCTGCATCTCCTTGGGGAGATCTACATGTTTTACTTCCACGTTGCTAATTTTTATTCCCCAGGGATCGGTGTGGCGATCGATGATTTCCTGCAGGCTCTTGTTAATTTTATCGCGTTCGGAGAGCAGTTCGTCCAAATCGTGCTGGCCAAGAATACTCCGAAGTGTAGTCTGGGCGAGCTGAGATGTCGCATAGAGATATTCTTCGACTTCAACAATCGCTTTATTGGCATCCAGCACCCTAAAGTAGATTACCGCGTTGACTGTGACGGAGACATTATCCTTGGTAATTACATCTTGTGGCGGAACGTCCATTACGATTGTTCTGAGGCTAACCTTAACCATTCGGTCAATAACTGGAATTAGAAAGATAAGCCCGGGACCCTTTGAAGTGATAAGACGGCCCAACCGGAAAATCACGCCACGCTCGTACTCGCGTAATACCCGAATCGCTGAAGCGACCAGTACAATCACAATAACAATGATGGGGACAAATATAGTTAAAAACCCTTCAGACATAGCTCCTCCTTTGGAATCAGTGATTCCGGTTCAGTATTATCGGCCGGAATATTCTTCGACTTTGATTTTCATTTGATGGACTTCCACCACTTTTACCTGCGCACCTTCCGGAATCAGATTATCACTGAAAGCCGACCAGGTTTCGCCGTGGACTGACACCGTGCCGGAGTGATAAATCGGCGTATCAGCGGTGCCAACTTCATCGACTAGGCCTTCTACACCGGTGGTGGGTTTCGATTTTTGGGCGCGTAATGCCATCCCGACGGCAAACACGAAAAAGAGTACTGTGCAGGCGACAACAACCAGGATGACACTCCAGGAGACGCGAAACACCGGCTGCGCGGTTTCAAACAACATAATAGATCCGATAATCATAGAGACAATTCCTCCGACAGTGAGCAAACCGTAACTGGTAATTTTTATCTCAGCGATAAATAGAATTAACGCCAGCAAAATGAGTGCTACTCCCGCGTAATTGATGGGCAAAACCTGGAAGGCGAAAAATGCCAGGATTAAACAGAGCGCGCCTATAACTCCCGGAAAGATGGCGCCGGGATTACTGAGTTCAAAAAAGAGTCCGTAAAAGCCGAGCATCATCAAGATATACGCCACGTTCGGATGGCTCAGGATGTCCAGAATGCGGTAGCGAAAACTCATTTCTTTCTGGACAATTTCCGGATTTGTGGTGTTTAAAATCTTTTCCCCGGCCGGGACTTCCACAGTATCGCCGTTGACTTGTGCCAGGAGGCTATCCAGGGTGGGTGCAATATAATCGATGACGCCCAAATCCAACGCTTCGGTCTCAGTAATCGAGACACTTTTGCGGACAGCATCTTCCGCCCATTCAACGTTGCGGCCACGCTTTTGCGCAATGGATTTGATATAGGCAACCGCATCGTTGGTCACCTTTTCGTTCATCGTTTCTGATTGGGTGGAATCCGGACTTTCACCGCCTGGCGTTCCTCCACCGAGTGTGACCGGATGCGCAGCGCCGACGTTCGTGCCCGGGGCCATTGCAAAGATATGGGCTGCATAGGAAATAAATACCCCAGCGGATGCATCTTGCGATCCACTCGGGTAGACATACATTATGACCGGGACTTCGGAGCTCAGTTCAGCCTTCACAATTTTACGCATTGAAGTCATCAGTCCGCCGGGTGTATCCAGCTGAATGACTAACGCTTCAGCTCCGGCTTTTGTGGCATCATTTATGGATGATTCAATGAATTCGGCGGACACTGGATTGACGATGCCGTCCATCGTTATCACGTGGATAACAGGTTGGCTTTGCGCGCGTAAATTCGCGCTGAAAAAAACAATGAGAAAACCGAGTAAAAATGTGCTGAAATATCTTCGAAGAATCATGGATTTGATCCTTTTCGGTCGGTGTATTAGCAATATAGACAGCGGTTGGACGCCAGACAAGTAATTTAGTTGCCAGGTGAATTTAGTCTAACGTTTTAATTTCAAATCCCGAGTTTAGACGTTTAGAGAAAATCCCCTGCAATGGTTCGCAGGGGATGAGAGAGTCACACTATTGATATTCTCAAAATTTTCGTTGGAAGGCAGTGTTTTTGCATGCGCTGCAGGGTGGAATACGTCCACTTTTTTTCATGGTGAGCGTTTTCCCGCATTCGGTACATTCGAAAGTTCCCGCTCCGGCCACCTCTCCGGTATGGAAGGTGATTTGATTTTCGATTTTTTCATCAAGGAAGGTCGCCCAGTCCTTGATTGACTTGGTAAGTTTACCCAGTGCACCCAAACTGGTATCTGCAAAACGCTGAAACTGTTCTGACTGTAGAAATTCCGTTTTTCTGGTATTGGCCGCGTTGGCGAAACTTTGCCAATCCTTGCGTACGGCCTCTTTTGCTTTGTTGATTTCGTCTTTGGTGAACTGAGAAGCCTCGTCGACAGAAGTTCCGGCGCGCTTTAAGGCTTTATCGAATTCGCCCCGGGTAATATTCCCGGTGGTGGAGAGGATCTCGCGTAAATTTTTTGCCACCCGGTCGTACACTTCACCCATGCGATCATCTTCTGGTGCGGTTCTTTGGTCAGTCATCACTTATTCCCCCTTGCCACTCTTTTAAATTGTTTTGGCCTTTCATGTCGCTTCATTAAAAAATTAGAGTAATTCGGCGACTTATTCAATATGATCTCGATTGGATGAGTTCGAGCATGAGCAAATCTGCCGTCCCGGATCGTTTTGGGTGTCCGGGGTCGGTTTTTGTCTACCTGCGATGTCGTTGCATAGTTATAATTAATCAATGGTAGTGGCTATTTGACAAACAACTCTCCCCATAGGCCCCTCTCTTGCAAGAGAGGGGAAATTTTCTCCCAGTTTTGGAATATGTTCTCCTTTCTCTTGAAAGAGAAAGGAGACAGAGGATAGAGTTGGTTTTCGGTTTTATCTGATATGGAGCATAAATAAATTCGTCGTCCCGGATGGCTTCAAGCGTCCGAGATCGGTTTTGTAATATTATATTATCTCTTTGTTCTTTTGTCGCCCAAAAGAACCAAAAGGCTGTGGCGGGAATTCTTTTTCTGTCTCTTTCGCGGCATCCTCAGTTACAAGAATCCAATTGGGTTTTTTACGACAATCTAAAATGCTTAACGTTCAAAGCGTATCAGAGTAAATTTAAAATGAAATCACTTCGCTCGTCCCCGGATTCTTGCAGCCACACCGGATGCCGAAGAGACAACAAAAAAGAATTCGATGCCGTAAAAAAAGCAAGAGGATAACAATGATATTGCGTATTAGAAAACACACCCGTTCGAAATGGACCCACGGTTAACTAACAAAATAATCGATCGGATCCCATATCTCATTCTCTCCATATGGAGGAAAAGTACTCAATTTCACTCTCAAGATATTGGCGAAAATAATTATTGTTTAATTGCCTTTTCTCCCTCTGAAGGGAGTCCGGGAAGGGTTTATCAAACAATAATTCAGCATGATCGAAAGATGTTCACAGCCGATGGGAAAATCAGCTAAAGGATAGAGTTGGTTCGGGAAGTTGAATCAGTAATCGAATAAAAAAGTTATAAACACAGTTGCACACCTGATAAATGTTAAGAAAATTCCAAATTGCTATTGAAATAGGACTAACCTGGTCTTATATTCAAATCCGACTAAAAAGGTCGCATATAGAGGAGCGAACGAAATTTGTTACGTTTGACGAAAAAAACTGAATACGGCATCATCGCCATCAAGCATATTATCAACCAAAGCAAGCATGCGACCAATGGCGATGCAGTGGTGAGTGCTACGGAAATTGCCGAGCGTTTTAATATCCCGCGGGGGCTGCTCGGGAAGGTTTTGCAGCAGCTCGCCCGCCACGGATTAATTCGCTCGATACAAGGCGTTGGCGGTGGATACACTCTTGCCAAAGAACCCGAAGAAATTAGCCTTCGGGATGTGGTGAATGTGATTGAGGGACCGCTGGCAATGGTTGAGTGTATTACAATCGAAGGTGACGAATGCTCACAGCTGGACAAATGTAACATCCAATCGCCGATATTGAATATTCAGCGTCGCTTGACGCAGTATTTTGAAAATATTACTTTAGCTGATTTGTAAAGAAGAGGAGAGAACCGTTTTATGGCGAATAACAAAAGCAAGCCCATCCTGGAAATCAAAGACCTCAAGGGAGGTGTCGAGGGGAAGGAGATTCTCAAGGGAATCAACCTGAGCGTCAACGGGGGCGAGGTTCACGCGATTATGGGACCGAACGGCTCTGGTAAAAGTACCCTGGCCAATACACTGATGGGCAATCCCAAATATCATATTTCTGACGGTGAAATGTACTTCCACGGACAAAAAATTAATGAAATGGGCGCGCATGAGCGTGCACGATTGGGAATGTTTCTGGCGTTTCAATATCCCAGTGAAATTCCCGGTGTCAGCATGGATCAGTTTCTGCGCGATGCGTATAATTCTGTGAAAAATGATTCAATCTCTGTGGGAAAATTCGCCAAATATCTTCGCCAGAAGATGGGTGTGCTGGATATGGATGAAAAATTTGCGTCACGATACCTGAACGAGGGTTTCTCCGGCGGCGAAAAGAAACGCAGCGAAATGCTGCAGATGGCCGTACTGGAACCATCTCTGGCCATCCTGGATGAAACAGATTCCGGATTGGATATTGACGCATTGAAAATTGTGGCAGACTCTGTGAATCAGCTGAAAAATCCGGAAATGGGCGTTTTGGTGATCACGCATTACCAGCGGATTTTGCGCTATCTCGAACCGGATAAAGTCTACATTTTGATGGATGGACGTATTGTCGAGACTGGCGGTCCCGAAATGGCAGAAATTCTTGAAGAAAAAGGCTATGAGTGGATTCGCGAGAAAGTAGGATTGAGTGAATAAATCCGGATTGGTCACCAGACAATTTAGAATACTAAACCAGTCAGGTTATACAATATGAATGCAAAAGCATCAGCGTTAAAACAAGATTATGAATACGGTTGGCACAGCGAGCACCGCTATAAATTCAAGGCGCCGCCCGGACTCAACAAAGATCTGATTGTTGATATTTCCCGGCGAAAAGGCGAACCGGAATGGATGCTGGAAAAACGCCTCGAGGGTTACAAGGAGTTTATGAAGAAGCCGATGCCGACCTGGGGCGGTGATATGTCCGGCATCGATTTCAATGAAATTATTTACTATCTCCAGCCGGATTATCAGAAAAATGATGGTCAAACCTGGGATGACATTCCAGACGATCTGAAAGATACATTCGAACGAATTGGCATTCCTGAGGCCGAACGAAAATATCTGGCTGGTGTTTCCAACCAGTTTGACTCCGAATCAGTGTACAGTAAACTGAAGGGCGTCTGGGAAGAGAAAGGTGTGCTCTTTTTTGATATGGATGCCGGTTTAAAGCACCATCCTGATATTGTGCAGAAATATTTCGGGACAATTATTCCCGCATCGGATAACAAATTTGCGGCGCTGAATACCGCGGTCTGGTCTGGCGGAAGTTTTATTTACGTGCCGCCGGGAGTGAAAGTCGGGCTGCCGCTGCAGGCGTATTTCCGGATTAACGCGGAGAACGCCGGACAGTTCGAGCGGACGCTGATTATCGTCGATGAAGGCGCAGAAGTGCACTATATCGAAGGGTGTACGAGTCCGTCATATTCCACGAATGCATTGCACTCCGCTGTGGTGGAACTGATTGCCCACGAAGGTGCGACGCTTCGCTACACTACATTACAGAACTGGTACAGTTCGGTGTACAATCTGGTAACCAAACGAGCGCGTGCGGAAAAAGATGCCCGGGTCGAGTGGATTGATTACAATGGCGGCAGCAAGTTAACGATGAAATATCCGTCAGTGTATATGGTGGGCGAAGGCGCTCACGCGGAAATCGTTTCCATCGCGACGGCACAGGAAGGTCAGCATCAGGATACCGGCGGCAAAGCTGTCCACGCCGCACCAAACACGACTTCCAAGATTACGTCTAAGAGTATCAGTTTCGAAGGCGCGCGGACATCGTACCGTGGATTGGTGAAAGTGTATCCTGGAATGAAGAATTGCAAGGCTGACGTCCAGTGTGACGCGCTAATGATGGGACCGACTGCGGAATCTGACACGTATCCGTATATGGAGATCGAAGACGATACCGCGCAGATTGAGCACGAAGCGACCGTCTCAAAAATCGGTGAAGAGCAACTGTTTTACCTGATGAGCCGCGGCTTGTCCGAGGAGCAGGCCAAGCGAACCATCGTCCACGGATTTCTGGATGAATTCGAGCGGACACTTCCGATGGAATACGCAGTGGAATTTAACCGGTTGGTCGATTTGCAGATGGAAGATTCCGTCGGCTAAGCAGGAAGGTGAGAGCTTAAACATCTCTGGGATGAAGAGGTTGAATAAAATGAATTACGATACTGAGTTGAGCCTCTTGTCCCGAAATAAAAAATCTATTGAGGATTTGAATGACTGAAGAAAACGGATTTGGATTTACCCGGGAACGAATGCGCGAGATCTCCGAATCAAAAAGCGAGCCGGCCTGGGTTCAGGAACAGCGCGAAAAGGCGTTTGAAGCGTGGGAAGAAATTCCGATGCCGACGCTGAAAGATGAAGAATGGCGTCGGACTGATATCTCGATGATTGATTTCGAGCAGTTTTCCCCGATGGGGCGAACCAACGGCAAAGGACACGGAACGAATTTCCTGAATTCGCTTCCGGACGCAACGCGAAGTCTGGTTGACCGCGCCGGAGATCGTGGCGGCTATCTGGTGCAGGATAATTCTTCGGTGAAATTAACCGAAGTGACCGAGTCGCTGAAAGAACAGGGCGTCATATTTATGGCGATGGAAGACGCCATACAGGAACATCCGGATTTAGTGCAGGAATATTTTTTCAAGAAGGTGATGACGCCGCATTATAATAAGTTCGCGGCACTGAACGGCGCGTTCTGGAGCGGTGGTGCGTTTCTCTATGTTCCAAAAGAAGTGGAAGTCAAAATTCCGTTTGAAGCGTATTTCAGCGTGGATGAGGAAAATCTGGGACTGTTTCAGCACAATTTGATTGTGATGGAGGAAAACGCCAGTGCCGAATTTGTGGAAATTTATCAGTCTGAGGACAACAATTCGGAAGTTCTGAACAGCGGCATTACGGAAATTTATCTGAATGCCAATTCCCGCTTTAATTTTGCCAGTCTCCAGAACTGGGGCAGCAACTTTTATGATTTGTCCAACAAGCGCGCCTATCTGGAGCGCGATGCCCGCATGACTTGGGTGGTTTCCACCTTTGGCGGCAAATTGGTGAAAAATCACATTGACACTATCTGTGATGGCCCGGGAGCAGAGGCCAACACACACGGACTCTATTTCCTCGACGATCACCAGCATCTTGATACAGGCATTTTATTACGGTTGGATAAGCCGAATACTTACGGGAAAAGTATATTCAAAGGAGCGTTGTCCGGGAAAAGCCGCTCCGTATTTCAGGGATTGATCAAGATTCAGCGAGAAGCGCAAAAAAGCGACGCAGATCTGACCAACAAAAATCTGCTGCTTTCCACCGGCGCCCGTGCGGATTCCATTCCGGTGCTGGAAATTCAGGCTGATGACGTAAAGGCGAAGCACGGCGCCACCGTTGGGCGCGTGGATGATGATCAGCTCTATTATCTGATGAGCCGCGGATTATCGCACCAGCAAGCCGAACGGTTGATTGTGACTGGGTTCTTTCAGGATGTGTTGAAACATATCGGTTCGAAAAGCACGGTTGAACTCATACAGAAATTGGTACAGCAAAAGATCGAAAAGTAGGAGTTGTGTGGAAATGGGTTGGATTGCAGCGGTCCCTGCAGACGAGCTGAGTGTAGGTGAGTCGAAACAGGTAGTAACTGACACAGGACATAAACTGGCGCTTTTTCATTTGGAAGATGGATATTTTGCCATCGACGATACATGCTCGCACGCAGAGGCATCTCTCACAGAAGGAAAAGTAGTTGGTAACCATGTGAAATGTGCGCTGCACGGCGCGGAATTTGATATTCGCGACGGCGCAGTCAAGTCGTTTCCGGCGGTGATTGGGGTTGGATCGTACGAAACAAAGGTGGAAGACAACACGGTATTTATAAACTATGAGGAATAACCTTTGCCAGTAACCAAGGGCTCTAACGGAGCAATTAAAAAAGAAAATTCCCCAATTGATGTCGATAAAATCCGGCAGGATTTTCCGATTCTTTCACGAAAGGCGCACGGCAAACCGCTGGTGTATTTGGATAATGCAGCGACCTCGCAAAAACCGAAACTGGTGATCGAACAACTGGACGAATATTATCGCCAGCATAACGCGAATGTGCATCGTGGCATTCACGTGCTCAGCGAAGAAGCCACCGACGCTTACGAAGCAGCGCGCGCCAAGATCCGGAAATTTATCAACGCCGAGTCGGCGCAAAATATTATTTACACCAAGGGAACGACGGAGTCGATCAATCTGGTGGCAAACGCGTGGGGACGCCAGCATTTTCGCGAAGGTGACGAGATTATCCTCTCGCAGATGGAACATCACAGCAATCTGGTGCCGTGGCAAATTGTCGCCAAAGCCACCGGCGCGAAAATTCGCCCAATTAATCTGACCGAAGAAGGCCGGCTTGATCTTGACCATTTTGCCACGCTGCTGAATAAACGAACAAAAATCGTCGCGATTACACAGATGTCCAACGTGCTTGGCACACTGAATCCCATTGCAAAGATTTCGGAGATGGCGCACGGCGCCGGTGCAAAAGTGCTGGTGGATGGCGCGCAGGGCGCCGCGCATATGCCCACGGATATTCAGGAATTCGGCTGCGATTTTTATGCCTTTTCCGGCCACAAGATGTGTGGGCCAACCGGCATTGGAATTTTGTACGGCAAAATGGACATTCTTGAGGAAATGGATCCGTTTCTTGGTGGTGGTGAAATGATTGAGGAAGTTCAGATTGATTCTTCCACTTACAAAGACCCGCCGTGGAAATTCGAAGCCGGCACACCGAACATCGCGCAGGCCATCGGGATGGGTTACGCCGTGGATTATCTGCAGAGCATCGGAATGGAAAACATCCTGGCGCACGAAAGCGATCTGACCAATTACACGATGCAGCGCCTGAAATATTTTGAAGATGTGCACGTGTACGGGCCGCACGGAAAACGCGGCGGCATTGTTTCATTTACCATGGATGGTGTGCATCCACACGACATCGCCACGATTGTTGATCAGGAAGGCGTGGCGCTGCGCGCCGGACATCATTGCGCTCAACCGCTAATGAGATGGCTGAATGTAGGATCGACTGCCCGGATCAGCGTTTATTTCTATAATACGACCGATGAAATTGATATATTTATCCATTCGCTAGATAAGGTACGGGAGATTTTTTCGAATGTCGCTGAACGGACTGTATAAAGAAGTCGTATTAGATCACTATCGCTCACCGCGTCACCAGGGCAAGTTAGAAAACCCAACGTTTGAAGAAGGCGGACATAATCCGAGTTGTGGAGACACGCTGGAAGTGTACGTCAAACTGGATGATGACAAGAAAATTACCGACGTCGCGTTCGACGGACATGGCTGCTCTATTAGCTTAGCTAGTTCCTCCATGATGACCGAAATTATGATCGGTAAAACAGTCGACGAAGCACTGGAATTGGTAGAGACTTTTGAAGGTATGATGCGCGGAGAAACGGAATTCCCGGAAGAAGACGAATACCTGGATGTCCTGTCAATGAAAGGCGTCGCCGAATTCCCGGTTCGGGTCAAGTGCGCAACGCTGGCCTGGGATACCTTGAAGCGCGGCATCACGAAATATCATACCCAGGAAAAATCTGCAGAGTAAGATAAATTTTTATTATTTGAAAAATCGTTTCTTATTTTAAAGATAATATTCAGCCCAGAGAAACTTTAGGATGAATTTCTTCGCTTCTTCATCCCAGCGATGTGGCTAGCGCGCCTTTTTTTTATTTCTGCAGGACAATCCATAAATTTGTACAACAAAGGAGTTTCTGTTGCAAAACCTGGTAGCATGTATGCCAATCCACAACAGCAGATCTGCAAAAATGCATCTGCACTAGAAGGAAATCCCAGATGGCTCGCCGCACTTTTCCGGTAGGTAAACTTCCGATGGAATTATTGGAGTCGATCACGGAGAAACTGCCGATTCATTCAGAGGATTTAGTGCTGGGCCCAGGTATCGGCTTTGATTGTGCCGTAGTGGATACGGGTCATAATTATCAGGTGTTTACTACGGATCCGATCACATTTACCACCGATGAATTGGGCTGGTATCTGGTACAGGTGAATGCCAATGATATCGCCACGACGGGGGCAATTCCCAGATGGCTAATGGTCACCTTGTTACTGCCTGAAGGCGAAACAGATCAACAATTAGTCGAAGAAATTACCGATCAGATCAGTGACGCGTGTCGCGAAAAAAATATTACAGTGATCGGTGGACACACCGAAATTACTGATAGCGTTGACCGGCCGGTCGCGATAGGAGCCATGATTGGCGAAGTGGAATACACTAAATTGGTTACTCCCCGTGGTGCACAGCCAGGTGATCAAATTCTTCTGACGAAAAGTCTCCCCATTGAAGCCACGGCAATTCTTGCTAGAGAATTTCCAGCGCGCTTGTCTGAGTTTTTAAGTGATCAAGAAATCAGTGAGGCTCAGCAATATTTGTATAATCCCGGGATCAGTGTTTTTAAGGATGCACAGATTGCCGTGCAGGCTGGAAATGTTTCCGCGATGCACGACCCGACGGAAGGTGGTTTGTATTCGGCACTCTGGGAACTATCCAGAGCGTGTCAGTTTCCGGTTTATCTCAGTCCACAGAAAGTCCCGGTAACTCAGCTCTCCGAAAAAATATGTACAGCGTTTGGAATCGATCCAATGCAATCGATTGCATCGGGCGCGCTCTTGATTGCTGCCCCGGCAGAAGAGGCTTACGGGATTCAAAAGGAATTAGAAATCTCTGGAATTCAGTGTACTGATATCGGAAATATCCGCGATGGAAATCCAGGACTATTCCAAGTGACAGCGCATGGCGAAGAGGTAATTGATGTACCGGAACGCGACGAGATCGCCCGGATATTCGATCAATAAACATCCTGTTCGAAAACTCTCTTCCTTCTCCTTCTCTTCGAAAATAATAAAGTATTTTGGTCTTCTCTCTTGAGGATGTCATCCTTGAAATCTAATTTTTTAATAATGAGATAATTCAACCGATGGAAGAGGAGGAATCCATGGTAACGAGAGTGTCAGGAAAAAAAGGTTTCAGGTTTCTATTTCCGCTGGGAATTTTTCTCGTCTTCGTTTTGGTTTTCACCTCCTGCGCTAACAAACAGGAATCCGGCCAGCAGCCGCTGGACAAGAATATTACTCAGGCTGTAAAGAAAAAATTCACGTCTGCCCGGGGAATCTCCGCGCCAGAAAACATTGAAGTCGAAGCCAAAGAGGGCGTGGTATCAATCTCTGGCCATGTACCAAGTTTACTGGCAAAAGAACGAACGACGAGGATTGTTGAAGGTGTTCGCGGAGTGAAATCTGTTGTCAACAATATGACTGTGGATTCCACCCGATCTGATTCAGCGCTGGTGGCCGATGTTGCCGCCGCTCTGGAGAATGATCCAGCGACCGAGGAATTTGAAATTTCGGCCACCGTAGAAAGTGGAACGGCTATTCTCACTGGCTCTGTAGACAGTTGGCGTGAAAAAGATCTCGCGGCCACTGTGGTGAAAGGTGTGAAAGGAGTCCGGGATATTGAGAACAATATTGATGTGAATTTTAAACTCAATCGCCCCCCGGAAGAAATTAAAAAAGACGTTCTCGGGGCCCTCAAATACGACGCACGACTTGATGCCGGAATGATTAGTGTGCAGGTGAATAATAATGTAGTCACACTGACCGGGACAGTTGGGAGTGCCCACGAAAAAACCCTGGCTGAAAGGGATGCCCACGTCATAGGCGTGAGAAAAGTTGACGCCAGCGGTTTGAATGTAAAGTCGGGGGAACGGAAAAATATGCAGCAAACGGCGACAACGGAAAATCTTTCGGACAATGATATTCAGGAAGCCATAGAAAATGCACTCCAGTTAGACCCTCGTGTCAACCAGGATGAGGTTGCTGTCGAAGTAGACACGGGAGTGGTGACTCTTTCCGGTACCGTGGATAATCTCAAAACTAGTAGATCAGCCGCCGAAGATGCAAAAAATACGCTGGGTGTCACTGACGTAAAAAATGAGATTGAGATTGTCCCTGCGAACGAAATTGACGATTCAACAATTAAAAAGACTGTTCTGGCAGGCTTAAACAGAGATCCGTATCTGGATCCGGCGAATATTGAGGTGACCGTGGATGAAGGTAATGTCACGTTAAACGGGCAGGTCGCTGATTATTTCAGAAAATGGGAAGCCGGAGATATTGCGGTAAAAGTCAATGGTGTTATCGGGATCAAGAATAATCTCCAGGTGAACTACAAGGAACGTTCGTATAAATATCCGTACTATGATTGGGATCCCATCTATTATGATTACGATTACAAACCTCAGAATAAAACAGATGCACAGCTCACCAAAGATATCGAATACGGAATGAAATGGTCTCCGTTTGTTGACGCGGATAATGTGAAAGTAACGGTGGAAAATGGTATTGTGACGCTTTCTGGGACAGTCAGAAGTTGGTTTGCAGCAACCAAGGCTGCCAATGAAGCATATGAAGCCGGTGCACACGAGGTCATTAACCACCTGAAATTCAGTGGGTTGCCGAATCTGTAAAACGTTATTACTGTAATTCAATCTTAAAAAACGCCGGATATGCCATTGTGTGTATCCGGCGTTTTTTATTCTGACAAACAAGTTTTAAATGAGATTATTATAAATTTTTCGAGGTAATCCTTTTATCTCACGGATAAATCTGAGTATAAACGACCAATTGTTCACATTTATAAAAATGTTCAAACGTTTGTAGAGTAAAGCTTATACACTTTATCAAGTGAAAAAAATCTTTGAACGAGAAATAATTTTCGTATATTTAAGCTAAACGAATGATGGTTCTGGAAATCTGTTGCTACCCCTCAGTTTTACTGTAAAAATAATATCCTTCTTACCTGTTCTCCCCATCGGGTGAAAAAGATTCGTAAGAAAAAATCATTGGTCTTAACCCATTTGAAAGCAAACGTTTGACCCAAATACATAAGAATCTCTGTCAGTTTTAAAGGAGGGGTAAGTCATTTTTTAACAAAATAATTGAAAACTTTTCAGAAGTCAGAACGTAAAAGTTTTTCTGTTTGTGAATATTTTGGAGACAAACAGGTTGGAGGCACAGGTGTTAGATATCACAGGAGAGAAGAGATGAGTACTGTTAATCAAGTAGATCCCATATTGCAAGAAGATAAAGTTCACGCTGATGATTTTGTATTTGAACTACCGGAAAACCGGATTTCAAACTATCCAGCGGAGCCACGTGATACGTCAAAACTGATGGTCGTTGATCGTGAGACAGATACGCGGGAACACAAAATATTCCAGCAGATTACGGATTATTTTGATGAAGGTGATGTCCTCGTCGTGAATAATGCCCAGGTGATGCCATCCAGGTTTCATACCAGGAAAGAGGAAACCGGTGATCCCATTAACGTATCCTTATTGCGCGAATTGTCGCGGGATATCTGGGAAGTTTCCGTCCATCCACCCAGAAAAGTCCGCATTGGAAACACACTTATATTTTCGGAGAATTTACAGTGTGACGTCATTGATAACACCGTCAGCAGCGGCAGGGTTGTTAAGTTTTATGAAGACGGCTATGAAGTTCCACGCTTGTTGCAGGAAATTGGAATGATGCCGTTGCCACCGTATGTAGACCGAAATCCAGAACCAAAAGACAGAGATCGTTATCAAACAGTTTTCGCTAGCAACCAGGGCGGCGTTGCAGCACCATCTGCCGGACTACATTTCACCGATAAATTAGTCGAAAATCTGCAAGATAAAGGAGTCCAGATTGTGGAGGTCACCCTGCATCTTGGTGTAGATTTCTACGAACCGATTACTGTCAGTGAAGTGTCCAAACACAACACACAATCAGAGCATTATGCGATCCCTGAGAAGACCGCCCGAACGATTAATGAAGCACATAAAAATGGGAAAAAGGTGATTGCGGCAGGCGCGTCCACCGTCCGGGCACTCGAGTCCTCCCAGTTTGAAGGAGAACACGTTGTTCCCAGAGACGATTGGACCGATCTGTTCATTTATCCGCCATTTCATTTTACGATGATTGACGGGATCATCACGAATTTCCACCATCCGCAATCAAAAACGCTCATCCTGCAAAGCGCGTTTTACAATGTACGTCAGATGATGGATATTATGGACGAGGTCATTGAGCGGCAGTATCGTTTCGGAAGTTTTGGGGACGCAATGTTACTCATCTGAATTGGTAGTGATGAAATAACCACCATTTAGGTGAACATCCACCGGGGAACAGCCAGTATGGGCTGTTCCCTTTTTTTATATATAATCCTCCGGTTATGCTAAAAATTTTATTTTCTTCGGTTTAATTTTTCACAACCAGTTTATACGTTAAATATCAGAAGAAACAGGAGGTAAGACGTGAAAGCAGATTTGAATTAGCAAAAAAACGTGTTCAATAAATAATAAGAGAGGTGGGTAAACACTTATGAGAACAACACAATCGTTCATTCGCGGTTTATCTGTGTTAGTGGCTGGTGCATTTATTGGCCTTTTTCTGACAGGATGTGCCGCGACCAGCAAATCAATTCCTCATGGTGTTTTAGAGGAAATTCCACAGAATGCAAACCGGGTTATATTGGATCAGGAAGGAGTACCACCGGCAGATGTGTATGTTGATGCGCTGATGACGCTCAAAAATCAGGGATTTGATGTGGTCTCTTCGAAAGAGACTCTCGACCTGGATAAATTATCGGACATCCTGGAAAATGAGCCGTTGGTGTTCGCCGCAAGAAAACAGATTCAACCTGATCTAGCCATCAGAATCACTGGAGATGCCAGAACTATTCCCGGTGGTGGCCGCCTCATTGCTTCGATCATGTACGCGAATAATGTCAACGATAACATCGAGCAATGGAAAGATGCCCGGTGGTCCAGCGGAAAATCCAGAGAGGCATTTTTCCAGGGACTTGAAATCCTGCGGGGTACCAGATATGATGCTATGGATTTTGAGATTGGTGTTGCGGTAAGCAATACTCAGTAGACACTCACCTTTCTAAATGGGGCTGCTGTATCTTTTAGAATTGGCAGCCCCATCATTACGTAGAAGAGTGTTAAAAGTGACGTTACTTAGGTGTTTTGGCCAATGAGATGAATGCTATCCAAACAGATAATCGTGAAATTGCCGAGGTGCTTGATCGGGTGGCCGATTTACTTGAGGCGCAGGATGCGAATCATTTCAGAGTTCGCGCTTATCGAAATGCTGCCCGAACCGTTGAACAGTCAGAAGAAGCCATTGCTCAAATGGCAATTCGCGATCAAACATCTTTGGAAGAACTTCCGGATATTGGTCAAAGCATTGCCGGGGCTATCCGGGAATTCGTTCATACCGGCCGCTTAGGCTTACTGGATCGCTTAGAAGGACAAGTATCGCCGGAAGCCTTATTTACTACTATCCCAGGGATTGGTGATGAGCTGGCGCATCGGATTTATTCTGCGCTTGAAATTGAGACACTGGAAGAACTTGAATTGGCCGCACACGATGGCAGATTAATTGAAGTTCCCGGTATTGGTGAGCGCCGTGTGAAAGGTATTCGGGATTCACTAAATGCTTTGCTCAGCCGCTCGAGTCGACGAAGGGCGAGACGATTACGCCAACGCGAACAGGGAGAGGAGCTAGCTGAAAAATTACCTGATGTCAATACAATTCTGCAGGTCGATGCCGACTATCGGCAGAAAGCGTCAGCTGGCGAGCTGAAAACCATTGCGCCACGCCGGTTTAATCCCAACGGTGAAGCGTGGTTGCCAATTTATCATACAGAAAAGTCGGGATGGAATTTTACTGCGTTGTTCTCCAATAGTGCCAGGGCGCATGAACTGGAGAAAACCCGTGACTGGGTAGTAGTGTACTTTGAGAAAAACGGGCACGAAAACCAGTGTACCGTGGTAACCGAATATAAAGGGCCATTATCAGGCAAGCGCGTCATCCGGGGACGAGAAAAAGCATGTTTAGAATATTATCAACCTATCTCATTTTCATCGTTTAAATGAATTATTTATGTTTTTTAGACGGACAACTCGGTTTTATTCCTACAATACCCCTGTTTAAAATTTGTTTAAATATCTATATTTATTATTTTTAACCGAATTTGAATTCTATCCTGTGACGCGTCTAAAGTTAGGAACTGAAGTTAATCAAATAATAAAATAACCAGACGATGCTCAATTATTTGGCGACGAATTGTAGGGGCAGATTATGAGTACGGCAATAATTAATGGATTACGCATTAGTTATACAGTGGAGGGAGCAGGGAAACCATTAGTCCTTTTACACGGCGGGCTCGGTAATAAAACCTCATGGTCAAATCAAATACCATATTTTTCAAAGGACTACACTGTGGTGGCATGGGATGCGCCGGGTTGTGGATTGTCGAGTGATCCACCGGAAAATTTCCGATTGTCGGATTATGCAGATTGTCTGGCAGGGCTCCTTCACCAGCTCGATATAGAAAATCCCAATATGCTTGGGTTATCGTTTGGCGGGGGATTAGCCCTTGAATTTTATGCGCACTATCCCCAAATACCTTCATCGCTTATACTTGCTTCAACTTATGCGGGATGGCGTGGGTCACTATCAACTAAGGAGGTTGAAAGAATATTGCAGGCGGGAATGAAACAATCTCAAATGGCACCTGAACAAATCGCTCAAGAATGGTTACCAACGCTTTTTTCGGAATCAGTTACTGATGAAATCGTACAAAAAATGAAACTAATTATTATGGACTTTCATCCTGCAGGTATGCGAACTATGTTGCGATCCTTTGCTGAATCTGATTTGCATTCGGTTCTTCCTAATATTCTAGTCCCAACTCTTCTTGTCTATGGCGAGAAAGATACACGCTCTCCTGTAGATACCGTAGCAATGGAACTTCATAAACAAATTCCAAAGTCGGTTTTGAGTGTTCTTCCAGATGTGGGCCATCTTGGAAACATGGAAACCCCGGAAAACTTCAATAACGTGGTTGGGAAGTTTCTCAAATCGCTTTAATGATGTCAGATTATTGATTTTTCTGGAATAAATCAGAGGCCTTATACTCATCTACCACCCGAAAACCTCCATGCGATGAAGAATGATTCGAGAATAGTAATCCATTGCAATGGGACTTCTATGAATAGGATCCGGCAGAACGGCTGCTAACCGAGCAGATTGGTCCCGGGTTAACCAGCGAGCAGTTTGATGATAATAATATCTGCTGGCTGCTTCTGCGCCGTAGATGCCTGGTCCCCATTCCACTACATTCAAATAGAGTTCCAGAATTCGATCCTTGGAAAGAATGAGTTCTGCGATGAAAGCAAGTGGATATTCCAGCAGCTTCCGAAAGTATGACCTGGAGGTAAACAGGAAGAGATTTTTCACAAGTTGCTGCGTTATTGTTGATGCTCCGCGTAGTTTTTCGCCTTTTTCTTCGGCTTCTTCAATCACCTTCTCTAACTCTTGAAAGTCGACGCCGTGATGCTGGTAAAATCGTGTGTCTTCAGCGGCTACAACCGCGTGTTCAAGATTATCGGAGATTCTCTGAAGCGAACGATAATACGATTGGCGTTTGTAATCGGTGTGATTCAACCTGGCTTCGACAGCCCGTTGAAACTGCACCATCGTAATCGGAGGGTTGTGCGAATGGAGATAAATTAAACCGCCCGTGCATAGCAAGAGATAAAATATGATCAGGGCTATGAAACCAAAGACAACTCTTTTAATCCATCTAAATACGGTTTTCGCAATGGATTTCTTTTCCACAGACGGAGCCGGCAGTCGTCGGTTTGGAGGAATTATCTTGTTGCTCTTGGTGTTTTCAGACATAGTTGGTAAGCAAAGAATAAAGCAATTTCAGTTCGGCATTGAATATAGACTTTTTCTATGATTCTCGCGAAGCCAAATGTCTTGGCACTGCCTGAAAACCTTTAAACGAAACAGAAAGTGACCGAAAGTATTTTGACGATAGAAATAGGTATTGTAATTCTGACGGTCAATTTATAAAATTAAACATATACGAATAATATGTAATGATAATTTGAAAATTAAGGTATGATAAATAATTATGAAAATAAATTATGTATAAAGAAATTATGATATACGAATGAGACTTTGATATTTACCTCTTTCAGAGAAGTTGCACGCTCAACAGAATGCAGAGTTCGAGGTATGTTTTAAACTGAATTTCCGGCTCGCGAAACGAAATTTGTATTGGCTCTAATCGAGTGCTCCCTTCTTAAGATTCTTTTCAGCATTGCAATAATTCCTGTGACCAAATTTTTTTACAAATACTATTGCTCGTTCACAGAAGTTATTCTGTGGAAATGGAATAAGATAAACAAGTAACAGGAGGATAAAAAATGGCGCAAAGCAAAATGAAGAAAGTACTTATCGTTGTTGGGGTTCTTTCGTTGGCAGGGTTATTTATGGCCTGTCAGACTCAGGATAAGGGTGCCGCGCAAAAGGCTGGAGAAAAAATTGACCAGCAAGTACAAAATGCCAAAAAAGCAGTAGATGACGCGGCAACTAGCATCAAGAATAGCTTGGACGCAAACGAAGGACCGATGGAAAAGACCGGAGAGAAGATCGACCAGATTGCTCAAAATGCCAAAGAGAAACTTAACCAGTTGGCTGAGGAAGTAAAAAGTGGTGGTGAAGGTAGTGCAGAACAGACTGGAAAAAAGATTGATAAAATCGTTCAGGATACTAAACAACAATTACAGGATCTCGTGAAGAACAACGACTAACCTCGCATCGAGATTAAACTTGGCTGAGTGAATCTTCTGACTAAGAAAGAATACGAATAAATGGGCCGGGATTTCGGGCTACATCTAACGAAAACCGGCTCATTTTTATGTTAAAAGTTCTTTCCACTTATCACAATTACAAGGCTTTTAGTTTCGCGTAAATCGTTGACAATTAAATGAAAAATTTTATCCCAGCACTTGAATAAATCTCAGTTAACTTCTACATTTTTAAATGCATGTAAAATGGAGAAAAAAGAAAAAACAGTAGTATAAAGAAGGTGTTTCAAGTATGACCGACGAACCAGAAATTCAACTATATCACTTCCAGCGATGTCCTTATTGTGAGAAGACCCGCCGTGCATTACGCACGCTGCATCTTGATTATGACAGCCATATTATCGATCCGCAAGATCGGAGCAAAGTGCAGGAAGTATCCGGACAGGAACAAGTCCCGGTCATCACCGAGGGTGATACGGTAGTGAACGATTCCTCGGAAATTTTTGAATATCTTGATTCGTACCACGGCAATGGAGTACAAATTATTCCGGAACGTGACCACGAACGGGGCATGGCAAAAATTTTTGATCAATACGCGGATGCAGTATTAGGTCCGCTGTATTATGGGGCGCTGAAAGAAATCGATGAGCATGGTGATGCGCTGGATGAAGAAGGTAAACAGGCATTACAACATTCCATAGATGAAGAAGCTGGTGTGCTAAACCAACTGCTGAGTGGACAACTGTACTTAGTGGGCGCATCAATTTCGATGGCAGATCTTGCCGTGAGCGCTTTCCTCAACAGACTGATTGAGATGACCAATTTTACCATAGATAAGCGCTATGAGCATCTCTGGGATTGGTGCAATCGCGTGAAAGCACAACTATCGCCTCAAAACCACGGATAAACGATTTAGAAGCAGTTTAATGTGATAACCCAAAGGCTGGCTCAGTGACACAAACTCCCGTTGGCGTTGATTTAAAAGGTAAACGACTTGTTATTTGTTCAAATCGCGAGCCTTATGCTGTCACAAAAACCGAAGATGGATTTGAATACGAGGCGACATTAGGCGGGTTGGTTTCCGCGCTTATTCCAATGATGCGAGCCACGGAAGGGCTCTGGGTGTCATGGGCTGGCGGCGAATTAGCGAATAAAAATCAATTGCCAGTCAAACAGCAAGTACCTGGTGATCCACCGCAGTTCACCCAGCGACGAGTTTTCCTCTCGGAAAAGGAAGTCGATAATTACTATTACGGATTTGCCAACCAGGCGCTGTGGCCGTTGTGCCATTATTTTTTGGAACGATCGAATTTTGAGGAAGAACATTGGGAAGCGTATCGCCGGGTTAACCAGAAATTTGCCAATGCAATCAATGAAGAGTTAGAGCCTGAGAACGATTTGCTCTGGCTGCAGGATTATCATATGGCATTGGTCGCCGGAATGTTAAAAGAACAGAATTCTGATGTTAAGTCGAGTATTTTCTGGCACATTCCGTTTCCCCACGCGGATTTTTTCCGGTTTATTCCGTGGCGGGTTGAAATCTTGCAGGGAATGCTTGGGAATGACGTAATCGGATTTCATTTGCCGCAGTATTGCCTCAATTTCGGGCGCGCAGTGGAAAAAATTCTCGGGTACGAGTGGAATCGAAAGAAGTACGAAATCTATGTCGGTGATCGTACAGTCAAACTGCTGCCGCGGGGAATCGGCGTTAATTTCGATTATTTTGATAACCTGGGCGGCGAGCAGGAAACCATGCAGCAAGCGAGACAAATCAAATCGGATCTTAGCGCCAGGTATCTGATTCTTGGTGTTGATCGTTTGGATTATACGAAAGGAATTAAGGAAAGATTACTGACGCTGGAACGGTTCTTTGACGAGTTCCCGGAGTATTGCCAGGAAGTCAGTTTCCTGCAAATTGCTGTTCCCAGCAGGACGAACGTTCCGGAATATCAGGAATTAAAGGACGAAATCGATTACCATGTGGGACGTATTAACGGCAAGTTTTCCCGGGAAGGTTGGATTCCGATTCACTACTTTTATCGCGGCTTGCCACAAGAGGAACTGATTTCGTATTACCGGGCGGCTGACGTGGCGCTGATCACACCGATTCGGGACGGCATGAATTTGGTTGCCAAAGAATTTGCGGCCTCCCGAAACGATGAGGGCGGCGCATTAATTTTAGGCGAGCTGGCAGGGGTCGCGTCAGAGTTCCCGGATTTAGTAGCAGTGAATCCTTTTGATCGGGAAAGTGGAGCGCGCGCAATTAAAACCGCTTTAGAAATGCCGGAAGATAAACGTCGAATTACGATGCAGGAAATGCGTCGACAAGTGCGCGAAAAAGACCTTAAATGGTGGATTGAAGATAATTTAATGATGCTGCGCGAAATCTAAGTGATCGGATTTATTCGCGTATACGCGCTTAGGGGTGTCCGACCTCAAATCCCTGCCATCAGAAATGTTTGCTTCATTTGTTTATCTGCCATAATCCCCGAAAGTCGAAGAAAGTTTTTTAGAAACGTCCTTGAGATAAGTCTTGTAAATCTTGATTTTATACGGTTACGGAATTCAAGGATGCGGGAAGACTTTAAAAAATATCACAAATTCAATGAAGACAATGGTCAAATAATTGAGGAAAGATAATGGCAAAAGAGTTTGAATTTTTCACCGAGGGAGGGTTGGTCAAATACACGGGCTATACTGCGGATAGCTTGCGCTCGCTGTTGATTGGCCTGGAAAATGTCTCCGGTTCGGCGATTTTTTATCATCTGCATCACGCGCTGTTCCGGTGGCACTTTGAGACGGGAGGTCACCTCAATGATTTCTCAAGATGGTGCTGGCGTCAACTCCAGGAAAATCTGCTGGCAGAAAAATTATCATCGGTGGACCCACTCAGCTACACAAGTATCCGGGATGCACGCGAAGCCTTGATACAGCACGTAAAGAATCACATCGGTGAACTGGAATCACTGCCCAGAGTACCGCGGGGACGGGAATTTTACTTTACAGAGATTAAAAGTTTCATTATCCCAACCGGTTATATCGCTACCGATCTTCAGAGTTTTTATAATTGCGTGGAAAAGATAGATACGTATTCCGTTTTTTATCACCTTATTGAGTCGCGGGTTCGCACTGGCCAACCAACCAATGATTTCAGTATTTGGTTGCGAGAAAGTCTTGATCAGCACGAATTGGCAGACCAGATTAATCATTTGAGTCCGTATGTATATGATCTGCATGAACTGCGATCCAAAATTCTAGAGATGACACGGGAGCGACTCAATGGCGAATAAAATTACGCTGGAATCCTATAATCGATATATCCCTACAGCGCAGCTTGATATAATTAAAACACTGGCTGAGACTCTCGGACCTGCGAAAATTCAGCAGATCAATTCCACGCGAATGGGTGGTGGAGTCGCTGAAATCCTGCAACATCTGCTCCCGCTCATGGAAGAATTGGGTTTTAAAATCCACTGGGATATTATTAACGGCAACCCGGAATTTTTCAATATTACCAAAAAATTCCATAATGCTCTGCACGGCACCCGGGCAGAATTTTCCCGGGAGGAATTGGATACTTTCAGAGAAGTTACCGCGGATAACCTGAATGTGATCCGGAATGATATGGATTTTCATGTGATTCATGATCCGCAACCGGTTGGACTGATTGACGCCAGAGATAACACGACCGGTGAGTGGATTTGGCGGTGTCATATTGATTTGTCCGAAGCGGATAACCGGGTATGGGGATTTTTTCGTCAATGGGTGGAAAAGTATGATCACGCCATTTTTCACCTCCCGGATTACGCCAAAGATTTGCTGATAGATCAAATGATTATTCCGCCGGCGATCAATCCGTTTAGCGAGAAAAATCGTGAACTGTCAAATGAGGAAATTAACGAAGTGCTCGGACGATTTAACATCGATCCGGGTTTGCCGATTATATTGCAGGTGTCACGCTTTGATCGATTGAAAGATCCGGTTGGCGTGATTAGGGCGTATAAACTTGTTCGCCGTTATTTGGATAGCCAGTTGATTCTTGCCGGTGGCGGAGCAGCAGATGATCCTGAAGGCGCTCAGGTGTTGGCCGAAGTGTACGAGGAGGCGGAAGGTGTGCCGGATGTGCACGTGCTGGACTTACCACCCGATAGCAATCTGGAAATCAATGCATTGCAGCGAGCAGCGTCGGTTGTTTTGCAGAAGTCTCTGCGGGAAGGATTTGGTCTGACTGTTACCGAAGCCATGTGGAAAGGCAAACCGGTGATTGGTGGCAATGTAGGAGGTATCCGGCGACAGATTGTGCACCGTAGTAACGGGATGCTGGTTCAGTCCATTGAAGGGACGGCGTTGCGAATCAGGGAAATCCTGGCGGATCAGCGCCTGGCGGAACATCTGGGTGAGAATGCGAGAAAATTTGTGCAGGAAAATTTTCTGTTACCGCACTACCTTCAAAACTGGTTATTAGTGTTTCACTCGGTACGCAATGGTGGCTCAAACATCGTGCGGCTCTGACATCTCTGGAGAAAGTAATTTCATCAAAAAGTATTAAGAGCCAACGGTAATTCATTAAAGTTTTCACTGGATTGTTAGTTTGTTCTTTTAGCCTGAAACAAGTGGAAACTTTTTACATAATTGTCAGTAAGTTTAGACACGAAGACGCGGTGCAAATGAGCTATTGACTCGGACGTATAGGATCGATATCTACAGAATAGAATGACTTTTTTATAGAAGGTTAAAAAAGTAAGTAAACAGAAGAGAAGGGCGAAGTCAGATGGAAGAAAGACTCAGCAGTCGCCGGGTCTGGGATCATCTTCTTTCTTCAGGTGGTTACTCTATTGGTCTCTTTTCGATTACTGTAGAAGGTGAAAAAGTTCGGGTGTTTCATTATCGTACAAAAAAGATAGCCTACTTCGACAAGGAAAAGTCGTACGAAGAAATGCAAAAACTTTGTAAGGAACGCGGGTACGATTTACCGTTTTTATTGAATAATTATTATCCTAAATCTTTCCGATCGTTACGGGACTATAAAACTCCGACTGCTTAATAAAAGTATTCTTTGTTCTTTTACGTATAACGGCAATCAGGTTGTGTGCGACCAGTAGGCGTGAAAACTACTTGCCACAGTTGGTTATGGCGTGAGCGAAAGCCACCTGCGGAACTGAGCAGGTAATATCGCCACATGCGATAGAACCGTTCGTCATAATGATGTTTTAATTCAGGCCAGGCGTTTTCAAAGTTTTGGTGCCACGCCATGAGGGTACGATCGTAATCCGGTCCGAAGTTGTGCCAATCTTCCATTACAAAATTTTTTTCCAGGGATTTTCCAATTTGCGCGATCGATGGTAACATACCATTCGGGAAGATATATTTATGCGTCCACGGATTGACCGTCACACTGCTCACATTACTTCCGATAGTATGAACGAGTGAAATGCCATCATCTTTTAAGCAGCGGTTTATCACCTTCATATATTCCGGATAGTTTTTGTATCCTACGTGCTCGAAAAACCCAATGGATAATACACGATCGAACGACCCAGTTACATTTCGATAATCTTCGAGTGTAATGTTCACTGGTACATTATTGCACCGTTTTTTGGCTAATTCCACTTGTTGTTTAGAGACCGAAACGCCGGTAACGCTGACTCCGTAATTCTCTGCGGCGTACTTGGCAAATGAACCGTAACCACATCCCAAATCGAGCACATTCATTCCAGGGGAGAGAGTAAGCTTTTTGCAAATGAGATCAAGTTTCGCCTCCTGGGCGTCATCCAGATTATTTGCATCCTTCCAGTAGGCACAGCTATAATTCAGTCGTGAGTCTAGCATAGCTTCGAACAGATCGTTGCCAAGATCGTAGTGTTGTTCGCCCACTTCGTACGCCCGGCTTTTTGTCTGGAGATTCATTAATTTTGATTTCATGATGTGCCAGTAAAAATTCCATTTTCCGTGCACTTTTTCCTGCAAATTTGTTTTCAGGACGCGATAGAAAAATTGATCAAGCGCTTTGCAATCCCACCAACCGTCCATATACGCTTCGCCCAAACCCAACGCTCCCTGACTAAAAACTCGCTCGAATAAATCATCATTGTGTACATGTAAATCGTAAGGATGGTCGCCATTAATTGTGATGCCGGCGTGAGTAAGTAATTTCTTGGCCAGTCGTTTGTATCGTGCCATTGATTTACCCTCCTTTTACAATAATGTCCAAAGGTGAGGAATGAATTTTTATATCCATTTATATCAAAATGACATCACCAGTCAGTCGGAAATTGTCTTGCTAAATGATCTTAATTCATAACAATTATACTTAAAAGTTAGACCGCTAAGTTGCAAGCAACTGATCAAAGGAAAGAGCATCATTTTAACCAAAGAAGGAAATGTGAGCTAGTACTTCTGTTGGGACTCGATTTTTTGTATAATTCCCAATTGGAAATTGAAATGACAACCGCTGACCAGTATAACGCACAACACCTTACTCAAATTATCCTTGGGATTATGTTGGGTGTGTTTCTTGCCGGGATTGATGGTACGGTCGTTAGTACCGCTATGCCGACCATCGTCACAGACTTAGGCGGACTCGCAATTTACAGTTGGGTGTTTTCAGCTTATATGCTGGCCGGTGCGATCTCGATGCCGGTGTTTGGCAAATTGTGTGATGTCATCGGAATTAAAATCAATTTTTACACCGCAATTATTCTGTTTCTGCTGGGATCAATTCTAAGCGGTACGTCACAGAATATGACACAACTCGTGGTTTATCGCGCAATCCAGGGATTAGGTGCCGGTGGGATGTTTTCGGTTCCGTATGCACTGATCGGGAAAGTTTTTCCTCCTGAACGTCGCGGAAAGGCACTGGGATATACGAGCGCCGTGTGGGGAATTTCCAGCGTCATAGGTCCGCTGATGGGTTCTATTATTGTTACAACACTTTCCTGGCACTGGGTCTTTTATCTGAATATTCCGTTCGGAATCGGAGCCATTATCCTTATTGAACGCGCATATCACGAACTGGAATCTGCTCACGAACGGAAACCGATCGATTATGCCGGTGCGTTTACATTGATGTTAACCATTGTGTCACTTTTAGTCGGATTTCTTCGACTAGGACAGCGGGTCTCCTTTTGGGATTGGAGCGTTATTGGCTTGCTGGCGACTTCTGTTGTAATGGCTGTTATCCTAATTCAGGTGGAAAAACGAGCGGTTGATCCGATCTTACCGATGAGCTTTTTCAAAATGCCGGTTTTCAGTCTTACCAATATTATTGCGCTTTTGGGTGGCTTTACCATCATTGGATTAATTTCATATGTTCCGTTGTACGTACAGGCGAGTAAAGCGGGAAGCGCAATGACAGCGGGTTTGGTCATTATGCCGCTCTCTATTGGCTGGTCGGGCGCGGGGTTTGTCACCGGACGCATTCTCCACAAAACCGGCGGAAAGAAAATGATTATCTACGGAATGACACTGGTTGTCATCGGTTGCATATCTTCGCTGTGGGTCAACGAGCACACTCCCATTGCAATTATTATCGTAAATATGCTCATGCTGGGCACCGGGATGGGAATGCAAACACCTGGGTTACTTGTGTCGCTGCAAAATTCTATGGACATTAAAGTAATGGGTGTGGCCACGGCTTCACAACAATTGGCGAGACGAATTGGAGCCACCCTTGGAGTCAGTGTGATGGGCGCAGTGCTGACCAACCTGTTCATCAGTGGCGTGGTCAGCGTGAAACAGAGTAAAGCATTCTCAGCATTACCCCAGGGAATTCAAAATCAATTCAGCGATCCGGCTTCTCTGCTTACCGGAGATGTTCGCGCGAAATTACCACAAAATCTTTTAGAACCGCTCCTGACTGCATTCAGCCATGCAGTGACAGGGATCTTTGCAGTCGGTCTTATCGCTGCAATCATTGGATTATTTTTGGCGCTGCGGATACCAAAATCAAAAATAGTTGCTGAAAATGTTTAGGAACATGGACAATATTTGAACCATATTATGAATAAACACGAATGGAGGAACGATGCGTAAATTATTTATTCCAATGATGCTGATTGTGATCGGATTGATTGGGTGCAGCAGTGGTGTGAAAAATGAGACACCGCTGCCAAATTCAATTGAAGGGATGCAATTGAAGAAAGTATATACCGGCAGCCAGGCGCTGGAGATGGTAAAGCAACTCCATCAAAAACCGGTGACCTCGCAGGATACCTATGTTGGCGAATACGAGGACAAAGATTACAACGCGAAAATGTATGTCACTGAATATCAGAGTCCCGACAGCGCAGTAGCAACACTGGAGCAAATGGCAGGCGCTATGATGAATCCACACGGTGGTGGCGCATCTGCGATGGGTTTTCAACATGTTCGTAAGTTAGACAAGTACGGCGCGCACGTGTATATGGCGCTCCAGGGAAGCCGGGCACACTATTTTTACGTCCAGGGCAATAAACTCTATTGGCTGGATATTGATCCGCATGTAGCAATGTCAGCGATGGAAACTCTGGTTGGGACAAAAGCTCCCGCAGATTCGACAATGATGCATTAATTGGCGAAAAAAAATTAGGCGTTACTCAGACCCCGGGCAATTCTGTCCGGGGTTTTTGTTATTAACGATCTCACCCTGAATTCCTCTCCTTGTCAAAGAAGGGAAAACCAGTAAATTCGGATCCATTTCTTCTTCATCTACCCGCCGGATTTAACAACTAGTAACCCAGCGGGAAGACTGTCTTAACTTACCTTCCGGGTAGCTGGTTTTTTCCCGGAAGGTAGCTATGTAACTACCAAACTCGCAACGTTTCAACACATTTATTTACTATAAATCCGCCGCGTACGGTACGTGCGGTTCTGCGGCTTTGGACAGACTGGTCTGCTCGAAGTCATAAGGAATGTCAATTTGCGAGGACTTCCGTTTTTCGTACTCAATGCAGAATGAGCGCATAGGACAAATCGGACATTTCGGATTTTTTGCTGAACAAATCGTAGCACCAAAATCCATCATCGCCTGGTTAATTTCCCAGACGGTTGTTGGAGAAATAATAGTTTCAGCAAGTTTCCAGAGACGTCGTTCCTGTTTTGCCTGCGAAGAATGGACTCGTTTGACGAAAACACGTTCCAGAACCCGCTTGACGTTGGTGTCCAAAATTGGAGCGTGCTTGAGAAAAGCAAAACTCATTATCGCACCAGCGGTATAACGACCAATCCCAGGGAGATCAGATAACTCATCAACAGAATCAGGAAATTCGCCATTATATTTTTCCACGACGGTTTGCGCTGTTTTGTGAAGATTTCTGGCGCGATTGTAATAACCAAGTCCTTCCCACGCTTCTATTACGTCGTCCTCAGTAGCTACTGCTAATTCATGAACAGTAGGAAAGCGCTTTAAAAAGCGATGGTAAAATTCTTTCACCCGCTCAACCTGGGTTTGCTGCAGCATAATTTCTGAAACCAAAACTTTGTACGGATTACGTGTTCTTCGCCAGGGAAGATCGCGACCGTGGCGCCGAAACCAGTAAAGCAGAGTTCTGGCAAAAAGTTGTCGCCTGCCGTCGGCTGAAACTTCGCCTGGGGTAAGAATTTTAATATCCATCAGGAGAATTCCGGAGATCGGTATTGGAGTAAATTAATAAGACTCTGATCGCCCTCCAGAAAATCGTAATCCTCCAGAGAGTCAACACTTACCCATTTAATATCATGAAACTGAAGATTCACCGGCTCCGGAACGAAATCGGTGATGAGGAAAAAGGTAAGATGTACCGTGAAGCCACCGGGATAAATATACTCATACGACAACAACTCTTCTTCAATAGTGATGTCAATTGCCAGCTCTTCAACCAGTTCTCTGCGTAAAGCCTCTCTGGGAGATTCGCCCGGTTCAATTTTTCCACCAGGGAATTCCCATTTTAGTGGAAAAGAGCCTTCTTCGCTCCGTTGACAAATGAGTACTTTGCTGTCCTTAAAAATCACTCCGGCAGCGATTTTTTGTACTTGAGTGCCTTGCATAAGGCGATGAATTTAGGCAGAAGCAGATTCTCTTAAAAGGAATTAAATGGAACTTGTGTCCAATGATTTACAGGGCGCATACTCCGATAATTATTTGAAAAGTCATCGCTGAAAGAGACTGCGGAAACGCCTTTTTCTTGCGGCATAGGCTTTCGTCAATAAGGTGTGACATTCTACCTGTCCGGCAACCTGTTCCGCCACCGAACCAAAAAAGAACGATTGCACCCACTGCTCCTGTTGCATTCCCAGCATAAGCAAATCTTTGTTTTCAGCGTGATCGATAATTGCCGCCGCTACGTTATCATTTGTCTCCAGCACGAACTGGGTGTTTTGGATGTTGTAAATTTTCCCGGCTCGTTCCAAAGCCTCTTCAGCCCGCTGCTCCTGGATACTATTGGCATTAGATGGAATCACGGTAAGAAACGTAAACTCACATTCACTCTTCTGGTATAAACTATGAGCGAGACGAACCTTGAGGTTATCGTGAACTTCTCTGCCGGCAATCGGAAGTAGCACCTTTTCAATGGGACCGCTCAAAACGCTGTCGCCTTTAAGTATGGCGACATCACAAGGTTGGTTATCAATGACCTTATGAATTATGCTGTTTTCTAATGGATCTTCTTCCTTTTTATAGCCCATTAAAATGAGATCGCAATTTTGTTCTTTGGCAGTGTTAACAATCTCTTGGCCAGCCAAACGCCCGACTTTTAGCAAAGATGTCAGAGGCACGTTTTTCTCAATGGCAATCCTTTGCGCAATCTTGAGTACGCGCTGACCTTCTTGCATGAACGGCTCTGCTTCCGAATAAGCGGTAACATCTGGCAGATCGACAACGGTGAGGGCGATGACATCACCTTGGCTGACCCCGGCAATACGTCCTGCCATTTCTACCAGCTCGCTTGCCCGTTGTGGATTCGCCAGCGGTACAAGTATTTTGTATCCGGCCTGATCCCGGAGGTTGAGTAATTCCGGTGATTCGATACTACGAGACACATCCACAATCGAAGCACGTTTTGAAAAGAAGATCATATAAACTGCTAATCCGATGAAAATCCAAAACGCTGCCAGACCCCAGGCAAGTCCTTCATGTAGCAGCTGATAAAACGCTAATCCAGCACTTGTAAGGATACCGAGAATGGGTGTCACAGGATAAAAAGGGACTTTAAATCGTTTTTCATCGGATGGGGCTCTGCGTCGGTACATTATCAATGCTGCGTTTACCAGTGTGAACGTCAGCAGAAAAAGCAGACTGCTTGCCGTGCCGATAGTATCCAATGGCAGGAAAATCGCGACCCCCAAAAACAGAATTCCGCTGATTGTGATAGCCATTACCGGGGTTTTCCGGATGGAATGAATCCGGCTCAGTTTGTTCGGAAGCATCCAATCGCGTCCCATGGAAAATGCCACTCGGGAGGAAGCCATCACCGTAGCATTGAGTGCACTCAGTGTCGCAAATAAACCGCCACCGAGCACCAATACCACACCAAACTTCGGCATAAAATTCTGCGCCGCCATCACGATCCCGATTTCACCATAATTGCCCAGCATTTGCCAGGTTGGGACTCCTCCCTTTGGCGGAACGGCTCCTAAACTCACAAACACGACAAGGAGGTACACAACTATGGTGATACTGAGTGAGAGCATGATCGCCATCGGAATAGTTTTTTTCGGATTTTTAACTTCTTCACTGACGGTGGCAATCAAATCATAGCCTTCAAACGCAATGAACGTGAGTCCCATTGCTGCGGCAACTCCGCCTAATCCATTGGGAAACATCGGAGTAAAATTTGACTTAGCCAACTCAGGATCACCAACGACGGCTTTGATACCGAAATAGATAAAAATGACTAGAATAATTAATTTAAGCACTGTGATAACATCCTCGGTCTTACCACTGGCGTGTGTGCCTGCAATATTTATTGCGATAAAAAGTAAGCCGATAGCCAGAGTGAGGATATTGACTGCTATGTTGTGTCCAAAAGTACCGACCAAAAAATTGGTGATCACAGGAACATATCGGTGGAAAAACTCAAGAAAATAGCTGCCAAAGCCTTTCGCATACAGACTGCATGCCACGACATAAGCGAACCAGAGCATCCATCCGGAGATAAAGGCGACAGCATTTGGCATGACCTTTTTCACAAATGAATATCCACCGCCGGCTTCCGGAATGGCGCTGGACAGTTCGGCGTAACTCAGTGCGGTAAAAATGGTCACGACACCGTTCAAAGCAAACGCAAAAATTGCGGCGGGACCGGCAAAGCCGGATGCAATTCCGGTTAGCACAAAAATTCCGGCGCCAATCATAGCGCCGACGCCAATCATTGTCGCTTCGAAGAGGCCTAAATGGCGGGCAAGCTGGACATTCGCAGATCCATCAGAATTATCCATGTTCACACCTGTAATGCTAATGAAATCAAACCAACATTGAGTGCAAAATAAAAATTATATTGGACAATTCCCAATTTCATTTATTAATGTATTTATAGACGTTACTTTTATTTTAATAAGAGTAGAAATTGAACCCCAAAATTACAGTGAAACTTGACAAAATTGGTTTTTGAAATTCCGGAAAAGAGGCAAGCAAATGACACTGCATCTCGAAGACAAATGGATTTGGGATTTCTGGTTTGCCAGAGATGACGATCACTTTCATGTTTTTTATCTGCAGGCGCCAAAATCTGTGGGAGATCCGGAACAGAGGCACTGGCATGTCTCAATTGGCCACGCGCTTTCCCGGGATTTACGCAATTGGGAATTACTCCCCGATGCGATACATCCCGGAAAACCCTCAGACTGGGATGATTATACAACCTGGACTGGCAGTGTGATTCAGCGCCAGGATCTTTGGTATATGTTTTATACGGGGACTAACAGAGAGGAAAATGGTTTAGTCCAGCGAATCGGCGTTGCCACCTCTCGGGATCTCATCCACTGGGGAAAATATGCAGGCAATCCGGTGATGGAAGTCGATACGCGCTGGTACGAACAGCTGGACACTGCTATCTGGCATGACCAGGCGTGGCGCGATCCGTTTGTATTTCAAGAACCGGAAACCGGAACATTTCACGCATTTATTACGGCGCGTGTTAACTCAGGTCCACCGGATGAACGCGGGGTAATTGCACACACCAAATCAGCGGATTTATTTCACTGGGAAATCTTGCCGCCGCTCACAAATCCGGGATTATTCGGCCAGTTAGAAGTACCTCAATTACTAAAGATCAGGCAAATGTATTATCTGCTTTTTAGTACCCAGGATTGGGCGTATTCGGAGCGATATCAGAGACAATTAAAGTCCCAGCCCATCACCGGTGTCCACTATTTCGTGGCTGATAATCCACTGGGGCCATTCTCAAATCAAAGTGACGAACTTTTAATCGGTGATGCATCAGGAAAATTGTATAGTGGAAAAATTGTGCAAGCGGCACAAGATGAGTGGGTTTTTCTGGCGTTTCACAACTCTGATGAAAACGGGAAATTTGTCGGTGATCTCACTGATCCTATCGCTGTTGAGGTTGAGAAAGACGGCAAGCTACGGCTGAGAATTTAATGTGATGCGCGAGCCTTCTGGAGCAATTTTGCGAGTTTAGCCCGGGCTTCCCGCCAGAACGCGAATGCCTCTTCAGTCTGATAATCATTGTAAGTCCAGGGTAATGCGTGGAACTCATTTTGTCGGTACTGTAGCGTGACCTCCGCATAGATGCGGTCGCGGATATAGATGCGATGTGAGAATCCCTTGGTGCTAAACAGCACTAATTTTGACAGCGTCAGGTAACCGGGATCAATATTGATGGGCCGGTTGTGGTTGAGTTGATCTGCAAAATTTTCTTCGAGTTTGTTGCTCCATTTTTTCCACGCTTCTGCACCTTCGATAGGACGTAACTCGTGCAGATAATAAAAATATTTCGTGATTTCCGGCGCCATTTCCCGGTCATAATAATGGGTGAATTCCTGGACAGAAAATCCATAACTCAGCGTAATCTCAGCATCGTGAAAATCTGAAATTTGGCGGGCGATATCTTCAATATTGTTTCCTGGGACCAGCATTACGGCGCCAATGGGCAGTGCTTCCACCGGGATTCGATTTTTATCCATAGATGTTCACTTGCAGTTCGTTGTTTTGCTCCCGCGCGTATTGCCGGAGAGCGTTAAAATCATCCGAGGTCATCGACTTATTCTGGAGCGGATAAATCGTATTATTCCAGAGCAGCGGATCAGCGTTGGGATCTATATCATATTGCTCTACAGAGCGATGAAAGTCAACCGTTCCCGGAATTGGTGTGAAACTGGCGAGGCTTACTTGAGCTCCGGCTTCGTGAACGAAATCTATTGAATGATACACTTCCTGCTCGGACTGTCCCGGTAGCCCCATCATCGTGTAAACTTCAACATTTTCCCTGGGGAAGCCTGCCGCGTCCAGATGGTCCATTGCGCGAAGAAAAGCATCGTTGGATACTTTATAACTCATATCTTTGCGCCTGCCTTCATTGGAAGTCTCAAAACTCAGCCGGATTGTCCGAAAATTCGCGACGACCATTTTCTCTGCCAGTTGCTGATCGATCATTTTGGCGAATAATCCATTTGGCGTATGAAATCGCAGATGATTGGCTCTCTCAATAATCTGATCCAGAATGACTTCAATATGCTTCCTTTTCCGGATAAACAGAGCGTCATCATAAAAAACAACGTCATTTGTGTTGTGCTGATCAGTATGGTATAAAATTTCATCAATAACTGATTGCGGCGTTCGCTGAAAAAAGCGCTCATTAAGTTCGTGGGTTGCACAAAAAGTGCAGCGATAAGGACAGCCGCGAGCGGTCAGAGTGATAATTGCGGTGGGATCCGGATATATATCCCAGGGAAGTTTTGGATCACCGAATTTGTCCGGCTCGGCGTACGGTTCATCGATGCCAAAATAATGATCCAGCCATCGTACAGCTTGTTTCTCACCATAACCTTCGATAACTGCATCGATATGTGGTCGTTTTTTGGCGTGCTCCGGACAAAGACTCGCATAAACGCCGCCCAGCAAAATCGGCACATCCGGAAATTTTTCTTTTACTCGCTCGACAACGGCTTCAACGCCTTTATACCAGTACGTCATAACTGAGGTGATCAATATCGCATCCGGTGGATCGATTCGGTTGAGCTCACTCTGAAACACTTCTTCTGTGTAGCCGTATCTTGCGAAATAACGCGGAACCCAATCAAGAATTTCAGGCTTCCCGACAATTTCGCGGTGGAAATTTCCCCGGCCGTCCGGTTTCCGATCGCCGGATTTTTCCATACTTCGCATTTCGGGATGATTTCGATCCAGACAGTCGATGAGTTCGATGTTGTATCCGTTTTGACGTAATGCGGCACCGACATACATCAACCCCAGCGGTTTGATCCAGAGATCGTACGCCGCGAAATCGTATATCCAGGGGTTGATGAGTAGTATATTTTTAGATCGTCGTGTATTCATATCTATATTTTTGATAGTCCTGGTTTGAAGGTTCAAATCTATCCGCCATTACTCCAAAAGGCAAAGCGTATATCATTCCCGGATGAAATGATTTTTAATATCATCATTTTCCTCTAAATTATAAATATGAATCGAATTTGGGCAAATATCAGGAATAAGCTGCTTGCAGGTCTTTTAATCATTGGACCACTCGGACTCACCGCGGTGGTGCTGAAATGGATATTCAATTTTTTTGATGGATTTCTCGGTCCGTTGCTCCGGTCTTATTTCGATTGGTATGTGCCGGGAATGGGAATTGTTGCCACGATCATTTTTGTTTATCTCATTGGAATACTCGCCTCGAATTTTATTGGGAAAAAATCGCTGCACGCCCTCGAAAAAGTCTTATTGAAAATTCCATTGGTCCGGAATATTTATTCTACTGCCAAAGGCATTTTCGAGGCAGTTTCGTATCCGGGACGCGGAAATTTTAAGAAAGTGGTTTTTATTCAGTATCCGCGGAAAGGCTTGTGGACGCTGGCTTTTGTAACGGGATCCACGCGCAATAACCAGGGAGATGAATTTTACAGCGTATTTGTGCCATCCACACCAAATCCCACCACCGGATATGTTTTGTTTGCCAAGGTTGATGAAGTGATTGATGCACAATTTTCGGTGGAACAGGGCATCAAAATCCTCATTTCGGGCGGTATGATTATTCCTGATGATATGCGATTTGGAAAATTTCCGACTTCATCGGACTGATCAGCCGTTGTCCTGCGGTGACAAACGGAGTTTCACAAATACCCACGGCGCACCTAATCCCATCCAAACGCCAATACAAGTATAGCGAATCACCCGAAAGATAATCGTCTGTGGAAAGAGCGTTTTTAATCCAAGATAAAGTAGAATTATTCCAATAATTCCAATGATAAATTTTGCGATTTGATTGGTCAGTGTCGTTTCGGGCTGAAATTTTACGTATCGATTTTCAATTAAAATGCCGCTAAACAATCCCAATGCAGCACCTCCGACAGTTCCTCCAAAGCGGGTAGGAGTGAAGTAAACAAACAACATGCTCACAATACCGAAAAGCAGCACCGATGCCCATAGCGGGGTTTTCCAGTGCTGGATAACGTTAGCGTTCCAGCGATAAAAAATGGTCAGCCACACGCCACCAATCAATAAGCCAGCAAGGACATCTTTGGGAAAATGAACACCGAGGTACAACCGGCTCAGAGCGATTCCGATAATAAACACAACGCAGAGTCCCTTCACCCAGTTTTTATGCGCGGACAGAAAAACAAAACCCCACAAAGTGATTGCTCCCTGGGCGTGTCCACTGGGCAAACCGTAACCTTCAGCAGATACCAAGTGGTAAGCGAGTGGTGGACGCGGCAGCGCAAATGCATTTTTGAAAAAAGCATTTAACGCGAAAGAGATGAGCAATAAAAAGGCGAGTTTTTGCATCGTATCTTTGCGCCACGACCAGTAGATGATTGGCAGCAGCAAAACATAAAAATCCTGATTGCCAAGGAATGTGAAGGACTTGAAAATAACATCCAAAACAGGGGAGCGGAACGATTGAAGAAATTCGATTATTGGCATAGGGCAGATTTATCAATTCTATTCTACGATTACAGGATGAATCATCGGAGATCCCTCGACTTGGTCCCGGCTTGCCGGGACTTCGCTCGGGATGACAAACGCGCTTTTAATTATCAATCTCTTCCAACGATCCATTCTATGAGTTTCTAACTAAGACTAATGATACGTAACACCTTCAAAATCCAGCAGCGCGCGCTTCGTATCCAGTCCGCTGCTGTAGCCGCCGAGTTTACCGTTGGAGGCAAGAACACGATGGCACGGTATAATGAGGGGAATTGGATTATTGCCGCACGCGTTGCCCACGGCACGCGCTGCCTTCGGCTTGTCGATGCGATGCGCAATGTCTGAGTACGTTAAAGTCTCGCCCTGGGGGATCGCAGCGATCTGTTTCCAGACGCTTTCCTGAAACTTGGTACCGGAAAACTGCATGGGGACATCGAATTCGCTCCGGGTGCCTGCAAAATACTCCTCGATTTGAGATTGCACCAGATCCAGCAAAGGCGTGTCTTGCTCGTACACGTCCAAGTCAATCTGCTCCAATTCGAATTCTATGTCTTCGATAGATCGATTTTCGTTTGGCATATAAACCCGGATCAATGCCCCATCTTGCTCAACGAGAACAATTTTTCCAATTGGTGTTTTTATAGCATTCCAGAAGATCATCACTTGTCTCCCTTTGTGGTTATCATTCCGGCACTGTATGCGTGCCAGATGTAAAATGTGGCCAACCCCTTGAAATCATCCCAGCGATTCATATACTCGCGTGTGGCCTCCTCAGATAATTGATTCTTGCCATTGGTGAGCGCAGTAACTGCGTTTCGCAAACCGATATCTGCGGCCGGTGCGTGATTGAACCGACGATAACCGATCAGCGCAACATATTCGGCAGTCCATTGACCAACACCGCGAATTGAGATTAAGTGTCCGATTAATTCCGTATCGTTGAGCGCTTTCCACTTCTCTGGAGAAATTTCGCCGCTAATAATCATTATTGCAAGATCGATAATGTAGCTGGATTTCATTTTACTGATCTGAAGTTCGCGAAGATCTTCGATATCCACCTGAGCCAGTTTCTCTGGTGTTGGAAACAGCCATACAACGCCCTGGTCTCCCACTAATTTTTCGCCAAAAGTCTGGATCAGCCTGGTTTCCAGGGTACACGCAAACCTCACCGTTAGCTGCTGTTCCAAAATGGCAGTAACAATGCTCTCAAATATGGTTGGCTTTGCGATTGGCTTGAATCCGCGTAATTCAGAAATAATCTGGTGCATCGGATCAGTTTCATCTATAGAATTGTACCATTGATTTAAATCGAGATCCAGGTTGAGAAAATGCTCGATTCCAGAGATGACTTCGCCTGATTCGACCGAATTCTTTGCGTAGATGTCCACACTGAGTGAAGACTGTTCTGCGGCTTGGATTGCTACTAAAACTGGTTTACCTGATTTTAACCGAATTCCTCTTAACAGCGATTGACCCATAATCCGCTCGGTCACATCTAACGGATATTGGTCAATTTCCCGCAGAGTTAATGCAAAATTATACGGCTGGTGCGGTTGAACGGTAATGATCTTTTGGTAGGGAAGTCTCATGAGGTTATATGAAAGACGCGACACGGCGAGGCTTCAGCGATCTCAATTGGTAACGGTGCAATAACGGTTGTGTATGCGACGCCGTCTTCAACTTTTTCGGGATGCTTTACATTTTCCAGAATATAGCGATCATTCCCCAGCCAGAGATTATGATTTTGATATTTTTCATCCGGGATTGGGTCAATGCTGGCGCCGTCTATGCCGATGCCAATCAGGTCAAGATCGAATAGATCTTCGACCAGCGTTGGATCAAGTCCTATAAAATCCGAGTAATATTTATTCGAGCCCCAGTGCTCCGACCATCCGGTGTAAAAGAAAATCCATTCGACGTTCGGCAGGCTCCAGAGATCAATGGATGGCGCCAGTGTATAGCCACGCTGAGACGGTTCGCAAAAAAGCCATAACGCTGAAGAGTGTAAATTTTCACTATCCCAGCCGGACAGTCCTGACTTCTCTGGAAAGAAGTGTTTCGGTGTGTCCATATGTGTGCCGAAATGTCCGCTGATGTGGATGGAGGAGGAAAAGATATTTTCGCTCGTTTCAGATTCAACGCGAAGTGTTTCACTGTCCCCCGGATAACCAGGCAGATCGTCAGTGAGTTTGTGTGTGCAATCAAAAATCATGGTTGTGGCCTCCTGAATACAGAAATGTAGCGTTTTGCATCCGCAGTAAAAATGCCTAAAAATACGAGTGTGGTTCCAAGGAAGACGTGAGCGCCCAACGTTTCTCCTAAAATAATCCATCCGGAAAAGATGGCGACGATTGGAGAGAGGAAGGTAATAAAACTCAACTTTACGACGGCAATTTTTCGCATCAGTCTAAAATAGACAGAGAATGTTACTGCCGAACCGAAGATTCCAAGGTATACGATTGAACCGATTGTAAGCAGATCTGGTGACAGGTGTCGTGCACTTTCAAATTGGCTGAAAATTAAGAGTAAAAGTGAGCCAAACATCATTCCGTAGGCGGTGGTGGACAGCGTATCGATTTCATTGGTAAATCGCTTTCCCCAGACTGACGCAAACCCTGAACAGGCGGTGCTGCCTAAAACGGCCAACATTCCCAGGGTGAAATTATCGGAAAGATTGAACTCACCATCGCTGAAAATCAGAATAATTCCGATGAAGCCCAGCACGGTGCCTAAACCTTGCTTCACATTGAAACGCTCCGCCGGAATCAATAAGTGTGCAAAAAAGATGACCCAGAACGGCATTGCACTAAAAATTATGGATGCGAGACTGCTTGGAATATATTGCTCACCCCAGTAAACCAATCCGTAAGGAATGGAAAACATAAAAATCCCAAATACAATAACGTGACTGATGGCCCGATTTCCATGCGGTCTCTTCCGACCGCGCATTCGGGCAATAAGGGACAAGGTTGTCCCTGCCACTAAAAACCGTAATCCTGCTCCAAGCAGAGGAGAAACTCCATCCAGTCCAATTTTGATTACAAGCCAGGTTGTACCCCAGATACAGGTGATGAGTGTAATGAGAAGAAAAGTCTTGAGTGAAGTTTTAGGCATTCGTTCGTCAATAAGCGTTAAGGATAATACAATTGTAGTGCGAGTGAGCAATCATTCAAAAAAAATCCAAAATTTTTTCTGCAAGGCCTCAAGTTGTCAATAGAGTACTAACGAATGACAGGGACAACATAGAAATTCAGTTTTATTCCCGAAAGTTGTACCCTCGATAACACCCCAAAAAGAGCCCGGTTCTCCCCACTGGGCTCTTTGATTTTATACCGCATTATTTCATCACCAATTGAGTACGTTCTGGTCCGGTTGAGACAATTGAGATGGGAGTATTTAACTTGCGCTCAATGGCTTCGAGATAAGATTTCAATTCCTCCGGAAACTCTTCAAAAGATTTCGCTGCAGCAATATCGGAATTCCAACCAGGATAGCTGGTGTACTCAGGCTGGACGTTCTCAATCTGCTGGAGATTCAGGAAGGAGTCATCCTGATTTTTGTAGGAAGTACAGAGTTCAATTTCTTCGAAGGCGCCCAATACATCAGCTTTGGTAATACAAATATCGGTGAAGCCGTTCATGCTGGCGCTGTATTCACCAAGTACGGTATCGAACCAACCGCAGCGTCGTGGCCGCCCGGTTGTGGCGCCGTATTCTCCACCGGATTCCCGGAGTTTTTCTCCGGATTCATCAGTCAATTCAGTTGGGAATGGTCCTTCGCCCACGCGTGTGCAATATGCTTTAAAGATTCCGGTACTTCTGGTGATCGCATTGGACGGCACGCCCAATCCAACTGATACGCCGACGGTTCCGGGATGTGAGGAGGTGACATATGGGTAGGAGCCAAAATCGAGATCCAGCAAAACGCCCTGAGCGCCTTCGCTTAGGATATTTTTTTCATCGTGAAGCGCCTGAATCAATTCGTGCGAGACATCTGTAATCATTGGAAGAATCAATTCCCGCGCTTGCTGGAGAGTGTCCCAGAAATCTTCGAACTTCACGGCTTCCTGATTATATATTTTGGTAATAATTGTGTTTGCGTATCGCAGATGCTCTTTTGTGGCTGCGCGAAATCGATCCGCATCAAGCATTGTGGCCACAGGAATTCCGCGCCGTGCGTGCCGGTCCGCGTACGTCGGTCCAATGCCGCGCCGGGTTGTGCCGATAGTTTGGTCTTGTGAATGGTCTTCGGATATGCCGTCCATAATACGGTGAACCGGCATGACCAGATGCGAATTATAGGCCAGGCCGATTTGCTTTAAACAGTCGATGCCCCGATCCTGCAACTCGGAGATCTCTTCAGCCAGCGCCACGGGATCGACGACCATGCCGGTCCCCATCAAACACCGGGTGCCGGGACTTAGTATTCCACTGGGAACCTGATGTAAAATAAATTGTTCTTCGCCAATAAATACGGTGTGTCCGGCATTTGCGCCTCCCTGGTAACGGGCAACGACATCGGCATCCGCACTAAAATAATCAACGATTTTCCCCTTGCCCTCATCACCCCATTGACCACCGACAATTGCGTGAATACCCATAGTGTTCCTTTTTGAATAAAAAAAGCCCCAAAACTCATTGGGGCTTTTCGTTACAGAATTACATAATTGAAAAATACAGAGTGTTAGCGTCGTTTCTTTGCATGCAATTTGCTTTTAGATTCGGTTCGCGCTTCCCATTCTACAATCACCGGGCTGGCGATATAGATGGAAGAATACGTCCCGACAGCCACGCCGATGACCAGTGCAAATGCGAAGTTCTTGATGACCTCGCCGCCACCGAGCCACAACACCAATACGACGATAAATGTTGTCAGCGATGTAACGATAGTCCGGCTCAGCGTTTGGTTAATACTCAGGTTGACGATGCTGTCATACGCGTCCCTGCGCATTGCCTTCAGGTTTTCACGAACCCGGTCGAATACGATAATTGTATCGTTCAGGGAATAACCCACAATGGTGAGGAACGCCGCAATGATTGGAAGCGTCATCTCCAAATTCAGTACGGAGAACACCCCTAGTGTAATCAAGACATCGTGAATCAGTGCGATAATTCCGGCAATAGCAAATTTAAATTCAAATCGGATGGAGACATAAATCACAATGCCCAGCAAGGCAAAGAAGATGGCAAGCAGCGCTTTCTCCTGGAGTTCACCACCAATTTTTGGGCCGACCTGTTCTACACGTCGCACCTCGAACGGGTTATCGGGCAGAGTCTTTTTCAATTGCGCCTGGATGGCCTGAGATGTTTTTACACCTTCTTTTTCTTCCAGCCGCAGGACCCGGATCAGAATTTCATCACTGGCACCAAACTGCTGGATTTCACCTTTTGCCAGACCGAGTTGATCGAGTGCTGATCGGATCTGCTTTACCTCAACCGGCTTTTCGAATTTAAACTGCATCAGGGTGCCGCCCAGAAAGTCAATTCCAAGCCGCGGACCGCCATGGATAATTAGGGATGCAACCCCGATTAATATCAGAAGCGAAGAAAAGGCAATCGCTATTTTTCGTTTTGCAAGAATGTTATAATTTGCATGTGCAAATAATTCCATAATTCAATCTCACCCGATCTTGTTTATATACTCAATTTCTGTAGTGGTTTATTTTCAGTGAAGGACTGGAAAATCGTCCGTGTCACGAAAATGGCAGTAAACATACTGGATACAATACCCCAGAATAATACGACCGCAAATCCTTTGATTGGGCCGGTTCCGAACTGCATCAGCACGAGTGCCGCTAAAATAGTGGTTACGTTGGCATCAACAATGGTTCGAATCGCGTTCCCGTAACCGCTGTCGATCGCTGCCCGGACTGTTTTGCCTTTACGCAATTCTTCCCGTATTCGGTCGAAAATAATCACATTTGCATCGACCGCCATACCAACAGTCAGGATGAACCCTGCGATACCCGGCAGCGTGAGTGTTGCGTGTAACGCGGCTAAAATGGCCAGGAGGAAGAGAAGGTTTAATACCAGTGCGAGATCAGCAATTAACCCTGAGAATTTGTAATAAAATGCCATAAGTATTATCACCAGAATTAAACCCAGCAGTGTGGCTTGGGTCCCCTGGCGAATACTATCGGCTCCCAGCGATGGACCAATGGTTCGTTCTTCGATAATATCGACTGGCGCGGGCAGGGCACCTGCGCGAAGTACGATGGCAATATCTTTGGCCTCCTGCAGATTTGCCATTCCCTCGATCATTGTTGAGCCCTGGGTAATCTTTGTCCGAATGACAGGCGCCATATGAACCCGATTATCCAGATCAATGGCAATCCGGCGGCCAACATTGGCGCCGGTCAACCGTGACCATTGCTTTGAGCCGGACGCGTTCATATCGACATACACTACTGGTTGCCCGGCGGATTGACTGCCGGCGCCTCCTAAGGTTGCACGGGCATCGGTTACCACTCCACCCGTGAGACCAGCCTCTTTATTCAGCAGATACAGCAAGAAATACTGTTCAACGCCACCTTGTGTGGAGAAGTTTTCCGGCGAAGCAGACCAAACAAATTCTGCATCACTGGGGATGGCTTCTTTCACTGCCGGCATATCAAGAATGCGCTGCACAGCATTTTTATTTTGGATTGGTACACCAATCTCACCCCGAATATTCCGTAACAGAGCAGAGAACGGTTTTTCTTTGAAGGTCTGTTGATCAACAATCACTGTACTGTCAGAACCAGTATCCTGTGCGGTGGTTTCACCACCGAACAGTTCCTCAACTGACATGGATTTGTCTTCGGCAACCTGGCCTTCTTCAACCGTGGTATCCGACTCTGCGTTCGACGCGAGTGCGCTAGTGTCACTACTCGTTGATAAGGTGTCTTCTTTTTGCCGGAGGACCCGATCAATCTTTTGGATGACAGCGTTGACTTCATCTGGTTCTTTGACCAGTTTGAATTCAAGTAACGCTGTCGTCTGGATCAATTCACGAGCACGGGAAGCATCCTGAATACCTGCCAGCTCTACAATAATCCGACGGGTACCAACTTTCTGAATCGTTGGCTCACTGACCCCAAATTGGTCAACTCGATTTCGGATAATTTCCAACGCCCGCTGGACTGCATCGTTGGCATCATCCTGCAGGGATTGTATAATTTCGCTGTTTTTAATGCCCCGATCCGGAAAATAGCGCACCAGACGCAAATTCGCCTGATCAGCATATTGCCCAAATAATGTCAGAAACGGTTCATCAGAATTGGGAAGCGCTTGCTGCGCTTTGTTAAACACTTGTTCAAAATTCGGGGTTTTGTTTTTGGCCAGGTTTTCCACGAGTTTGGGCACATCAACTTCCAACACGAGATGCATCCCGCCCTGTAAATCCAGACCACGCTTAATAATTTTCGATTGTAAATCTGACAGCTTCCCCTGTTGCTTTAACTGATCTTTTTGGGTGCTGGACATTGATTCAAATCGAATGGTTGGATACAACAGAAACCCGGCGATGGCCACAGCAAGTACGATGATAATCCATCGGGGTGTTAACCGTTTCAACATTGAAATTAATCCTCCTCGAGTATCTTCAGGCCGTTTTTATTCGAAAAAAGCTATCGAATTTATTTGGCATATATAGGATTGTCAATTGCTTTATCCTGAAGATATACTGTACTAAATTAATATCCACTTTCTTTATCAATAATATTACGCAATCGTCTGCCGGTAAGAAACCGATTTAAATTTTCGCCGAAATCCCGGGAGGCCCACGTGACATATTCAGGAAAATTCCCAGAGACGTGTGGGCTAATGAGCACGTTCGGTAACTTATAGAACGGGGAATCCTTGGGTAACGGTTCGCGCTCAAAGACGTCCAATGCTGCGCCGGCGATCGCGTTTGTGCGCAAGGCGCGAATCAGCGATTTTTCGTCGATTACCTTCCCCCGGGAAATATTGATGAGGTACGCGCTGCTCTTCATTTGTGCAAAGGACCGGGTATCGATCATTTTCTCAGTTTGATGCGTCAGCGGGACGGTTAATACGACATAATCCGATTCGCGGAGGAGTTCGGGGAGTTTGTGCTTCGGCAATAATTTATCGACATCAGCAAACTGATCCTCCGGATGGATCGTGTTTTTCGTGGCAATCACGCGCATATCGAAGGCTTTTGCCTTTTTGGCAATCTGTTGACCGATAGAACCAATGCCAACGATGCCAATAGTCTTGCGGCTTAACAATGAAATTTTTGCCGCCAACTCCCACTGGGACCACTGTTGAGTCTTCTTGAATTTTCGGAACTCGTCGAATTTTTTCGCAAAATACAGCATCTGTGCCATAACGAATTCACTGGCTGGCCCCGCGTGGATGCCACTGGCATTAGTGAGAAGCACATCGCTTTTCATAAGCTCCGGAAAAACGGTATGATCAATGCCCGCAGTACCGATGTGAATCCAACTCAGGCGGTCTGCTTCGTGAAAGGCTTCTCTGGGAATGGTATAACAGACCAATACGTCGATATCACCGGCGACCGAGAGCACATCGGACGGATACGGCGTATGCAGAAATTCCACCTCCTCAGGACGCGCTAACTCTTCCTGAATGATCTGAACGACCTGATTAAATTTTTCCCGGCGTCGGGTCGTATGAATGGCGACTCGAACACTCATAATACCTCTGTCCTCTTATTCGTTGTTTTCGCTAAATATAAGGAGCATTTTATGAAATGACATCCACGGATTTACCTAATTTGGCCCGGAATTGTACTCAGACGTTTTTGTATTGCATGATCATCTGGAATTTCTGAATGCCTAGTAACTTTTTATTAGTGAAATATCACTTTGAAAATCCCTGCAGTTATAGGGTTTAATCAGGTTTTTCTGAAATCCTTTTCGCTTGCAATTAGGGGGATGTCAACCTAAATTCATTGCGATTGAAATGACAATTCATAAGGCTTGTAAATTACTGTAATCGTTTAATTTAAAACTCACGGTTGGTTTAAGTATTCTATGGGAAAAGTCATAGCATTGGCAAATCAAAAAGGGGGCGTCGGTAAGACCACAACGGCGGTGAACGTCGCGGCCGGTTTGGGTGTCACCGAGGTGAAAACATTATTGATTGATATCGATCCTCAGGCCAATGCAACTTCCGGTCTTGGATTGGAAGTTCAGGCGCAGCCCCAGACCATCTATGAAGTGCTGATTAATGAACTCGATATTAAGGAAGCGATTACAGACACCTCTATTCCGTTTTTGGATGTGATTCCGTCAAATCCACGGTTAGTTGGTGCAGAAGTGGAATTGGTCAGCATGATCAGTCGCGAGCGTATTCTCGAAAATGCTATTCATGACCTGCGCAAGGACTACGATTACATACTCATCGATTGCCCGCCTTCCCTGGGATTGCTGACGATTAATAGCCTCACGGCAGCGGATAGTGTGATTATTCCTATCCAGTGTGAATATTATGCGCTGGAAGGATTAAGTCAGTTATTAAATACGATTCGTCTGGTACAGAAGAATTTGAACAAAGCCCTTGAAATCGAGGGTGTAATTATTACCATGTTTGACAGCCGTTTGAACTTATCAAAACAGGTGGCTGAAGAAGTGCGGAGTTATTTTAAAGAAAAGGTGTACGACACCATTATTAACAGGAATGTCCGGCTCGGAGAGGCGCCATCATTTGGGAAACCGATTATTTTATACGATGCGACCTCAACCGGAGCGACAAATTATATGGATTTAGTAGAAGAGATTTTAGAAGATGGCGTTGAAAAGACTGGGTAGAGGTATTGAGGCATTAATTCCCGAGGAGCCGGAGGCTTCGCCGGGAGGTATTGCTCTTGTTCCCCTTGAAGATATCCATCCAAATCCGGATCAGCCCCGGAAAGAGTTTGAACCGGAAAGTATGCGTGAACTGGAGCAATCCATCGAGGAAAAGGGTGTGGTTCAACCAGTTACTGTGCGCCCTGACAAAGAGGGATACGAACTGATCGTGGGGGAACGCCGCTGGCGGGCATCCACATCAGTGGGCTTGGAGTACATTCCTGCGTATATCCTGGCTGTTGATTCGGATACTGAGGTGCTGGAATATGCGTTAATTGAAAATGTCCAGCGCAAGGATCTCAACGCGATGGAACTGGCACACGCCTATAATGCGCTGGTTGAGCAGCATGGGCTGTCACAGGAAGATGTCGCCCGTCGGGTCGGGAAAAGCCGGAGCGCCATCACCAATTTTATCCGGTTGTTGAATTTGCCTTCAGAGATCCAGCAGAGTGTGAAAAATGGTGAAATTTCCGCTGGACATGCGCGGGCTTTGCTTTCTCTGGAAAATGAAAAATTACAGCGCAAAGCCTGGAAGAAAATCCTGCGGGAAAACCTCAGTGTTCGTGATGTGGAGCAGTTGGTGCAGACATTGTCCGAAGATGGTTCGGACTCCAGAGCGCGATCGAAACCGAAAAGACAGAAATCGCCTCAAATTATCGAATTAGAAGAGCAACTCCAGCACCAGTTTGGAACGAAAGTACAAATTCGTGATAAGAAAAAAGGTGGAACAATCGAGATTCAATACTATTCCACCGAAGATCTGGAGCGACTTCTTGAATTGTTCGATGTGCTTCAGTAAGGTTTTGTCTGATTTGCTACAAAGATTGATAATGCAATGAAAAAAAATAAACCGTCCCGATATACAATTATGGTCGTCCCGGATTCCGCCGGGGAGAACCGCAGTTTCTCGTTTAAACGCGCCACTTTGGTCAAGTGGCTTGCCGGATTAGTCGTGCTCTTAATTATAGCGGCTGGTGGAACCTACTATTACTTACCGAGAGCGTTATCGTACAACACTGTCCAGGCGAAGAACGAGAAATTGATGAAGGAGCGGTTTCAGGTGCTCCGTATTTTAGACGATTACAGCCGTATAAAAAGTATGGACACATATATCCGACAGCTGTTGGGTGGGGAAGTGGGAGCAGAAAAAGTTCCGGAAGAAGATTATGGGACAGTGCAGTTGGATTCAGTACAGCTCTCCCGTGTGCAGCGTAAAATACCTTCGGTGCCGAACTACTCATTTGATCTGCTGGAAAATGTCCCATCATTACCGCCGGTTGATGGTTATGTTACGCAGGATTTTTATACCAACGCGGTTTTCAACGATGATAATCACTACGGCCTGGACATCATTGCCCGCCAGGGAGAAGTGGTGAAAGCGGCTGCATCCGGTTTAGTGGTGTTCTCTAACTGGACATACCAGTACGGCAATATCGTGATTATCGATCACGGAAACGGATATATTACAGTTTACGGACACAACCAGCGAAATATCGTGGAAGAGCGTCAACACGTGGAGCGCGGGGAACCAATCGCATTTCTGGGAAGCACCGGCATCAGCCGGGGACCGCATCTGCATTTTGAAATTTGGAAAGACGGACAACCCAGAAATCCCAAAGATTATATTTTTATCTACGAGGACAACGATGTTTCCGTGGGCGGAAATGATTTAGAATAGGATTGCAAGTATGGCTGATAATAATGAATCGAAAATAGATACCATCATCGGTGCAGCCAGCCAGGTCAAAGGCGATGTCATAGTTGATGGCAGTGTGTTGGTTGCCGGTACTGTCAAAGGTGACGTAATTTCCAAAGATTTAGTGCGCGTCGTGGAATCAGCGATTATTGAGGGGAATCTGGAGGCAAAGGATGCCATTATCGCCGGCCGCGTCAATGGAAGTGTTTTGTGCCAGGGCAAAGTTCAATTAGGGAAAAAAGCCGCGTTGATGGGAGATTTGCGCGCGGCACGACTCATAATTGAGGAAGGTGCTGTTTTTACCGGATCGTGTGAGATGCCCGCAAAAGATGATGAAAAAGCACCACAAGCAGAAGGTGCAAAAAAGCAGAATGCTGCAGCGAAAACCACAAAAGCCAAAGAAGACAAATGAGCCCTCGGATCTCTGGGAAGCATACCGGAAAGCCGAGCCGTATCTTGGCCTTGGAATTACTTTCACGGTCACCATCCTTGCGTTCTTGTTTTTTGGGCGCTGGCTTGATACGAAATTTGGTACTTCACCCTGGTTGCTTATCGCGGGAGCAGCACTCGGAATGACCCTCGGTTTTGTCCATATGATCGCAACGTTGAACAATTTATCAGAGCAAGAGAAAAAAGAGAAACAACAGGAGTCGAACCATTCTGGTTAGTTTTTCAAAATGGGTAGCTCCTGTGATTATCGTCGGGGCATTAATTTCTGTTATTGTCGGATTGCAGTATTCCGATCCGGCTATTACCTGGGCGCTCGTTTTAGCACCGCTCATTATTGTCGTAAATTCTTATTCTGGAGTATTATTAGCCTGGAAAGGATTTAAGGCCTCGCAATCTACCTTCTTTAAAATGGTTTTTGGCGGTATGGGAGTTCGGTTGCTTTTGTTAGGAGCAATTATCGCTTTGATATACAAATTCGGTCATTTAAATTTTGTGGTATTTTTATTGGCACTTATGATTTATTATTTTGTGCTACTGATAATTGAGGTGCTATTTATAAATGGAAAATTCCATACAAATAGTGATACATGACAGGCAACAGAAGGTACGGAATTTAGGAAGTTTTGATGACGGTTGAAGCGACTGCGCAGGTGGCTGAAAATGTAGGTGGACACGAAGAATCTGCTGGTGAAGTGCTTATCCATCATGTCACAAATACTGACGTGTGGCACTTCTTTAAAGATCTCGAAATTCATTTACCCCAAATCCATCTTTTCGGTATAGATCTCTCAATTTCTCTCCACGTCGTTATGATGTGGATTTCAGCAGTATTGCTCTTTTTACTTTTTCGTTCAATGACAAAGCGGATGCGGCGCTCGGAAAATCACGTGCCCAGAGGGGCATTTGCATTGGTAGAAATGCTGGTGATTTTTGTGCGCGACGAAATTGCCTACGAGACGATGGGAAAAAAGCTGGGCCGAAAGATGGCGCCGCTTATTCTCACTTTTTTCTTTTTTATTCTCTTTGCTAATTTGCTTGGGCTCTTTCCGTTTATGGCGACTGCCACCGGAAACATCAATGTGACCGCCGCATTAGCGTTTATCACGTTTATTATGATTCAGGTGAACGGAATGCGGGAAGTTGGAATCATCGGATATTGGAAAAGTCTGGTGCCCAGCGGAGTTCCGGTTTTCCTGGTACCCATTATGATCCCAGTGGAAATTCTTGGCCTGTTCACTAAACCGTTCGCACTCTGTATGCGACTCTTTGCGAATATGATTGCCGGACACGTAGTTATTCTCTCGCTGCTCATGCTGATTATGACTTTTGGAACGATTTTATTTGCGCCGGTTTCGGTAGCATTTGCGCTGTTTATTTATCTTCTGGAATTACTGGTGGCATTTATTCAGGCGTATATTTTTGCAATGCTCTCCGGGTTGTTTATTGGAATGGCAGCCCATCCGGAGCATTGAGACACAATCAAACAAAACACATGAACACATAACGTAACGATCATTATTTGAACAAACATAGGAGGAAATGATGGGTGAAGCAGCATTAGGTTTTCTGGGGGCCGGTTTAGGTGCAGGGCTCGGTGTTTTTGGTGCCGGTTATGGCATCGGTAAATTGGCAGCTTCTGCCATGGAAGGTACTGCCCGGCAGCCGGAAGCTTCTGGTGACATCCGAACCTCGATGATTATTTCTGCCGCTCTGATTGAGGGTGTGGCATTTTTCGGCGAGGTTGTTTGTATTATTCTGGCACTCAAGTAAGAACCAAATCCAACGAATAATAAGGATTTCAAATGGGTTTACTTGATATAGATCCTGGTCTAATAATCTGGACAATAGTTACGTTTGTCGTGCTGCTGTTTGTTTTGCGTGCGGTGGCCTGGAAGCCGATTCTCGCCATGATTGATGAGCGGGAAGAGTCCATACAGTCATCTTTGGAAGAAGCAGAGCAAGCTCGCCAGGAAGCTGAGGAAACGCTGAAAGAGTACGAGCAGAAACTCGATGAAGCACGCAAAGAAGGGCGTGAAATCATCGCGGAAAGTAAAGAATCTGCTGAGAAAATTAAGAGTGAGATCGTCAGCGAAGCGGAGAAACAAAAACGGCAAATGGTGGAGCAGGCACGGAAAGAGATTGATGCCGAGCGCGAAAAAGCGATTCAGGATATTAAATCCTCGGTAGCGGATATCGCGATTGCAGCGGCATCGAAAATCATTAATAAGCAGCTTTCCGTTGAAGCCCACAAAGAAATTATTGAACAGTCACTGCAGCAGTTCAAGGGCAAGCAAAATTGAGTACAGATCCGATAGCGCATAAATACGCTCAGGCGTTGTTCGATGTGGCAAAAAAACACGACAGCGTCGACGAGATTACCAGCGATTTGGATGTGTTTACCGGCATATTGCAAGAAACGCCGGAAGTCAATCAATTCCTGCGTTCATTCCGGGTAAAGACCAGCGAAAAAGTCGAAGTTTTTCGCAAGGCATTTGCCGAGCAGATGTCCCAATACCTGTTGAATACGATTTCGATTTTACTCGAACATCGACGCACGGAATTGTTTTTTGATCTGCAGGACGCCTTTCAGGAATTAGTGCGTATCGACCGGGATATTGTAACGGTCCATACGACCACGGCGACGCCAATGGATGAAGATCTTCGTGCATTGGTTCGAAAAGCCCTGGAGCAGAAAATGGACAAGACCGTCGAGGTGGCGGCATCGCAGGATGAATCTATCCTTGGAGGGCTCAAGCTCCGGATTGATAATATGGTGTACGACGGATCGCTTGCCCGGCAATTACAGAAATTAAAACAACAATTAACATAGATATTCCGAAAATCGGGAGAGACGAGTGTTGAGTACTGAAGGAGGCACTAAAGTCGATGGAAATTAAAGCAGACGAAATCACATCATTGCTCAAGCAGCAAATTGAGTCGTTCGATGTGAGCATGGATGTCGATGAAGTCGGCGAAGTCATCAGTGTTGGTGACGGCATAGCGCGTGTCTATGGCCTGGAAAATGTGATGGCCAGTGAGTTGGTGGAATTTCCAAACCACGGCGTGGTCGGTATGGCGCTGAACCTCGAGGAAGATAATGTCGGGGTGGTGTTGTTTGGCGAAACCAGATTAGTCAAAGAAGGCGACGAGGCAAAACGAACCGGTCGGGTGGTAGAGATCGGCGTTGGTGATGCTGTGACCGGACGTGTGGTCAATCCAATTGGCGAGGCGCTGGATGGCAAAGGCGAAATTGGATATACCTCGACGCGTCTGGCCGAAGTCAAGGCGCCGGGCGTTATGGAGCGTCAGCCAGTGAAAGAACCGCTGCAGACCGGTTTAAAAGCCATTGACTCGATGATTCCAATTGGGCGCGGACAGCGGGAACTGATTATTGGTGACCGCCAGACTGGTAAATCTGCTATTGCCATAGATACCATTATTAATCAGCGCAATTCAGATGTGTTTTGCATTTATGTAGCCATTGGGCAAAAGGCGTCGACAGTTGCACAGGTCGTGAAGAAACTTGAAGATGAAGGCGCAATGGAATATACCACCGTTGTCGCTGCCAATGCATCTGAGCCGGCTCCGTTGCAGTATCTGGCGCCGTATGCTGGCGCTGCCATTGGCGAATATTTCAGAGACCGCGGTAAGCACGCGCTCATCGTTTATGATGATTTGTCCAAGCACGCCTGGGCGTATCGACAGCTTTCATTGCTGTTGCGTCGTCCGCCGGGACGTGAAGCGTATCCCGGTGATGTGTTCTATCTGCACTCGCGACTCCTTGAGCGTGCCGCGAAAATGCAGGAAATTTATATCATCGTCGAAAAAGGCGCAGAAAATCCCACAAAAGGCGTCAACGGGAAAACCTACCGTCTCCATCTTCAGAACGAAGAGGAAGAAGCGGAGAAAGATCTGGAAGAACTCGGCAAGGATAAGCACGAACTCTATAAATTGCCTGAGACCGGCGGTTCACTGACCGCGCTTCCGATTATTGAAACGCAGGCCGGTGATGTTTCCGCGTATATTCCGACCAACGTGATTTCTATTACAGATGGTCAGATTTACCTGACTTCTGACTTGTTCTATTCTGGTCAGCGTCCGGCTGTGGACGTTGGTATTTCGGTGTCTCGAGTTGGTGGGAACGCCCAGGTGAGAGCGATGCGGCAGGTTGCCAGTTCGCTGAAACTGGACTTGGCTCAGTATCGTGAATTGCAGGCGTTCGCGCAGTTTGGTTCCGATCTGGATAAATCTACTCAGGCACAGCTGACGCGTGGTGAACGACTTTACGAAATCCTGAAACAGAAGCAGTATGCACCGATGCCGGTGGAAAAACAGGTGGCTGTGATTTTTGCAGGCACGGAAGGTTATCTCGATGATCTTCCCATCGAAAAAGTACGCGAGTTCGAATCATCCTTCCTGGAGTATCTGGAAACGCAGGAATCCGGCATCCTGGAAGAAATCAAAGAAGAAAAAATCCTTTCAGATGAATTGAAGGATAAACTCGCAAAGGCAATTAGGCACTTTGTTCAATCGTTTAACGTTTAGATAGAGGATAACTGACAGCAGTCAATAATCCGTTATGGCAACACTTCGACAGGTAAAAAATCGGATAAGCTCCGTTAAGAATATTCAGCAGGTGACCCGCGCCATGAAGATGGTCGCCTCTGCTAAATTGAAAAAAGCGCAGCAGGCGATCGAGCAGACGCGTCCCTATGCGTACAAAATCAATAATATGTTGCGTCAGTTGCTGCCGCGGGTCGATCGCTCGAAGAATCCATTGCTGGAAGTTCGTGAACCAGAACAAATCGGCCTGGTCGTGATTACCTCAGACCGCGGATTGTGCGGCGCTTTCAATAATCGGTTGATCAAGAGAGCGGAAACCGAGTTGAAAAAGTACGAGCGCGACCAGGTCAAGATGATCTGCATTGGCAAAAAAGGCCGCGATTATTTTCGGCGGCGCGAGGTGAACATCATTGGAGAATATCTGGACTTTTTCCGTGATCTCACTTTTTCAAATGCCACGGAAATTGTTGATCAGATAACGAGCCTCTATTTGTCTGAAGGCCTGGACAAAGTCGACATCATTTATAACGAATTTAAGAATGTGGTTCAGCAAGAAGTGGTGGTTGAACAGTTTCTGCCGCTCACAGTTGATGAGGAACAGGAATCGGAAGAATTTACTGATTTTCTGTTGGAACCTGACGAAGAAACTATTGTGAATTCGCTGGTGCCGCGCCATCTGAACGTACAGATGTGGCGGATGTTGCTAGAATCCAACGCTGCCGAACGCGGCGCGCGGATGACGGCTATGGACAACGCCACCCGAAATGCTGAAGATATGATAAAAGACCTTGAGTTGACATATAACAAAGCCCGCCAGGCTGCCATCACCAAAGAAATTTCGGAGATCGTTGGCGGGAGTGAAGCAATGAAAAAAGCGTGATAAAATATGACTGAACAGAAAAAGCAGAACAATCAAAAGCAAAAACAAACCAGAAATACCGGCAAGATAACCCAGATTACCGGTCCGGTCGTTGATGTGAACTTTGAAAGCGGAGTACTGCCGGATATCCTTAACGCACTGGAAGTCGAGCGGGAGGATGATGCGACGCTGATTTTGGAAGTAGCCCAGCATCTTGGTGAAAACACGGTTCGCAGCGTATCTATGGATTCCACAGATGGATTAGTTCGTGGAATGACGGCTGAGGATACCGGCGAACCAATCTCGATTCCGGTCGGTCCGGAAGTCCTCGGCAGATTGCTGGATGTCACCGGCAATCCGATTGATGGTGGCGAAAAACCGGAAACCAAAATTCAATTTCCAATTCACCGGCCGGCGCCACCCCTGGAAGATCTCACCACAACGACCGAGATGTTCGAGACCGGAATCAAGGTTATTGATTTGCTGGAACCGTACACCAAAGGTGGAAAAACAGGATTGTTCGGCGGTGCCGGCGTAGGGAAAACAGTGTTGATTCAGGAACTGATCCGGAATATTGCTGCTGAGCACGGTGGATTTTCCGTGTTTGGAGGCGTTGGTGAACGGAGCCGTGAGGGAAACGATCTTTACCTCGAAATGACTGAGTCCGGCGTTATCGATAAAACGTGTCTGGTTTTCGGTCAGATGAACGAACCGCCGGGGGCTCGTATGCGGGTTGGGTTGACTGCGCTGACCGCTGCAGAATATTTCAGAGATGTGGAAGAGCGCGACGTCCTTCTGTTTATTGATAATATTTTCCGATTTACGCAGGCTGGGTCAGAAGTATCGGCGCTGCTTGGTCGTATCCCGAGTGCTGTGGGTTACCAGCCGACACTGGCCACAGATATGGGTGAGTTGCAGGAACGCATTACTTCGACGAACAAGGGTTCGATTACGTCGGTCCAGGCGGTGTACGTCCCAGCTGATGATTTAACTGACCCGGCGCCGGCAACGACCTTTGCTCACCTTGATGCTTCCACGGTATTGGATCGTTCCATCTCTGAATTGGGTATTTATCCCGCGGTGGATCCGCTTGATTCTACTTCACGAATTCTCGATCCGAATGTGCTTGGTGAGCGACATTTTAACGTGGCGCGCCGCGTGCAGGAAATTCTGCAGAAACACAAAGATTTGCAGGATATCATTGCCATCCTTGGTATGGATGAACTTTCCGAGGAAGACAAAGTAACCGTGGCCCGGGCGCGACGCATTCAGCGGTTCCTGAGCCAGCCGTTCTTCGTGGCGGAACAGTTTACCGGTACACCGGGACGCTATGTCAAACTGGAAGATACCATCGAAGGATTTGAACGTCTGATCAACGGTGAGTTTGACGATCTGCCGGAACGGGCTTTTCTGTACAAGGGAACCATTGATGAAGTTGTTGACACAGCCAAGAAGATGGGCTCATGATTCCTGAACATCTCTCTGTTGAAATTGTCACGCCCACTTCCCAAATCTTTGAGAGTGAGGTGGACTATTTGCGGGCGCCTGGAATTGATGGATTATTCGGTGTAATGCCCGGCCATGTTCCGTCCGTGATTGCACTCGATATAGGTGAAATCGCCGTGGAGCAAACCGGCGACAGGAAATATCTTGCCACCAGCGGCGGATACGCAGAAATTCATTCCGACCAGGTGACACTGATTGTGGAAACGGCCGAACGAGTGGAAGAGATTGATCTTGAGCGGGCGAAATCTGCAGAACAACGGGCGCGCGAGCGATTAGAACACAAACGAGATCAAACGGTGGACGAAGCCAGAGCGAAGGCGGCCTTGCATCGTGCCGCCAACAGAATCCGGATTGCCGGCCGACGTTGACCACACTTTTTATCTCGATTGAACACTTTTTAACCGTCTTTCCTGTGGCATCGGGATAGGCGGTTTTTTTATCAGAGGAGGAGAAGTTTTTATGCGAGTTCCCAAACGCACACATCGATGTGGTGAACTGAGGAAATCACATACTGGAGAATCGGTGGTGCTAAATGGATGGGTAGAAACCAAACGCGATCACGGTGGATTAGTCTTTATCAATCTGCGCGATCGGACCGGGAAAGTCCAGATAGTTGTCAATCAGGAAGAATCTCCCGAGACTGCCGAACTAGCCAAAAAACTGGGACACGAATGGGTGATTTCAGTGAACGGGACAGTGGCTGAACGAGATGAAGCCGCAATAAATCCCGAAATGGAAACCGGCGAAGTCGAAGTAATTTCTGAGAAAATAACCGTACTGAATTCTGCAAAGCCGCTCCCTTTCATGATTACAGAACCGGAATCGGCGACTGAAGAAGTTCGTCTGAAATATCGCTACCTCGATTTGCGGACACAACGGCTCAATCACAATCTGCGCATTCGGCACCAAGCATATCAGATCGCGCGCAAAACATTGGTTGATGACGGGTTCTACGAAATCGAAACCCCATTTCTCATGAAATCCACACCCGAAGGCGCCAGAGATTTTCTCGTCCCGAGCCGCCTGCATAAGGGACGGTTTTACGCACTGCCTCAATCGCCGCAAACCTACAAACAATTGTTAATGATTAGCGGCTTCGAGCGCTATTTCCAGATTGTAAAATGTTTTCGGGACGAAGATTTGCGCGCAGATCGCCAGCCGGAATTCACCCAAATTGATATCGAGATGTCGTTTGTAAACGAAGAGGATGTGATGGAAATCGCCGAATCCATCACCACAAATATGTTCAGGGAAATTCGTGATTTGGAATTACAGCGACCCTTTCCAAAGATGTCTTATCAGGAGGCGATGACCACGTACGGCTCGGATAAACCTGACCTTCGATTCGGATTACCAATTATTGACGTCACGGATATCCTGGGCGATTCGGAATTTAAAGTGTTCAAGACGGTAAAAGAATCCGGTGGCGTGATTGGAGCACTTTGTCTGAAAAATGCCGACTTGAGTCGGAAAGAAATTGACTCACTGACTGAAGTAGTCAAACCGATGGGCGCTAAAGGCGTGGCGTATATGAAGGTCACAGATGAAGGTGTGGAAAGCGGCATCAGTCGGTTTTTTAGCGAAGATGAAATTCAAAATTTACTGGACGAGACCGAAGCGAAGGCTGGCGATCTGTTGCTGTTTGTCGGAGATCAGTCCGAAATTGCTTATCCATCTCTGGGGAAACTCCGGTTACACCTTGGGAAAACACAGAATCTCATTGATCCAAACCAGGTTGTGGCACTCTGGATTGAAGAATATCCGATGTTTGAGCGTAATGACGACGAAGAACGCTGGCAAGCGATGCATCATCCGTTTACTGCGCCACTGCCAGAGGATTTGTCGAAACTCGAGGAAGATCCGGGATCAGTTAATGCGCGTGCATACGATCTTGTGCTGAATGGCCACGAAATCGCCGGGGGAAGTATCAGGAATTTTCAATCTGATGTGCAGGCACGAATTTTTAACCTGCTCAATATGGATGAAGCAGAACAACGGGAAAAATTTGGTTTTCTGCTGGATGCCCTGCAATACGGGGCTCCACCGCACGGAGGCATCGCCTTTGGATTCGATCGATTGGTGGCGTTATTGGCAGGCACCGACTCAATCCGTGAGGTGATTGCATTTCCCAAAACAACTTCGGCGTTGTCACTGATGGACGGTTCGCCTTCAGAAGTGAACGAAACACAGCTTGCTGAGTTAGGTCTTACGCTCAGGAAAAATGATTGATAACCACCGAAACGTGCTGTATTATAATCTTGACAAGTATTTAAACGGTTTGTAATTTCAATCCACTTGTTGAGGGGCTAGTTAAAATTTTTCCGCGAATTGAGGGAGGATAGAGAAAATGAAAACATTTAGAACAATTGTTGTTGGCGGGGTATTAGCATTATCCCTCCTTGCGATTGGTTGTACCAAGCATCCATCGAATGAAGAACTGCAAACGTTGAATGAAACCCGGACTGCAGCTGAGCAGGCTGAACAAACCGTTCAGGATCTGCAGAATCAGAAACGGGATTTGCAGGCAGAGCTCGAATCAAAGAAAGACGAGCTTGCACGCGCTAAAGCCGAACAGGCACGCGTGGAACAGACCATTAATGAAAAGCAAATGAGTGAATAGGCGCAAGGGGGATATTGTTATGAAACGGACAATTGTTGCGAGTTTATTTGTCGCCCTGTTAGGCCTGACCCTGGTTATGCCTGCTTACGGCCAGGACTATGGGTATACTACAGAAATGACAATGGAAGAATATCAGGCTGAATTGCAGAAGTGGCAACAGAGTGAACAAGACGCGCAGGCAAAGATTGATCAGCTCAATAAAGATATTTCGGACCTGCAGAGTCAGATCGCTGACGTAAAAAATCAGACTGCTCAGGTAAAACAGCAAACCATGAATATGCTTGGTGACGCGATAAATCCAGAAAATGGAACGGTCGAAGAACAGCTCAACGCATATTACGGTCAGTTGGATGATCTGATCAGCCAGTTACAGGGCTTATTGGCGCTCTCACCTGAAGAGTTGTACCAGCATAATAGTGAAGTAAATGATGCGGCAATGAATTTGGACGAATTGAAACAGTCTATCTTCGCAGCATTGGATGATGCGAGAGCTAAAATTCAAAAAGCCGAAGATCTGTTAAACCGCGTCCAGGCAAAAATGCCACAGCCGATGAATGATGTGTACAGCGTTATGCGCGGTGATTATCTCTGGAAAATATCCGGGAAACAGGATATATATAACGATCCGTATCAGTGGGTTAAAATCTGGTCCGCAAATCGCGATATGATTAATAATCCTGATTTAATTTATCCGGATCAGAAATTGGATGTACCGCGTCGTTTGGCAACGAATCAGCACGTAGTTGCACGTGGTGAAAACCTATCGAAAATTGCTGGATATCAGGAAGTCTACGGTAATCCGTTTGACTGGCAGAAAATCTACAATGCCAACAAACAGGTCATTTCTGATCCTAGCGTGATTTATCCGTATCAAATTCTGACAATTCCGCAGAATTAAGAGAGGATATTCTCTCGATAGTGATTTGAATTTGATAATTGTATTGAAGCCTTCGGTTACTTTGTAGCCGAAGGCTTTTTTGTTTATAGGCTGAATATATATTATAGTATGTAAATATGGCTGTGGAAAAAGAAATACCAATAGTCGGCGTTGAACCGATAATGTTACTTGGGATAAACGACGCCAATCTAAAAGTAGTAATGCATCATTTTACTCCTTCTATTATGGTCCGTGGCAATACCATTAAAATCACCGGTGAAAAAGATGAAGTGGACAAGGTTGAAGACGTGATCACCGAAATGGTATATACCTTGAAAAATAAAGGTAGTTTGGATGAACAGGATGTAGAGACCCTTATCCGGTTGGAGAAATCCGGCGAGATGGAACGTCACGATGAAGGGCTTGATTCAGTGATCCTGTTCACCAAGAGTGACGTGATCAAGCCACGAACGCAAGGGCAGAAACTCTACTGGAAGAATGCTCGGGATAATGATATCGTGTTTTCAATCGGGCCTGCCGGAACAGGGAAAACATATATGGCGGTTGCCATGGCGGTTGCGGCATTTAAAAACCGTGAAGTTTCCAAGATTGTCCTGTGTCGTCCTGCAGTGGAAGCCGGTGAAAGTCTGGGCTTTTTACCCGGTGACCTGAAAGAGAAAGTCGATCCGTATCTCACGCCACTATACGATGCGTTGTATGAAATGCTCCCAGTGGAAAAACTTCGCGTATTGATGGATCAGAAAATTATCGAGATTGTACCGTTGGCCTATATGCGCGGCCGGACGCTGAACAGCTCGTTTGTGATTCTCGACGAAGCACAAAACACCACGCCGCTGCAAATGAAGATGTTTCTGACCCGGCTTGGCGTGAATTCCCGCGCTATCATCACCGGTGACGTCACGCAAATTGATTTGCCGGAGCATCAGGAATCAGGATTGATTCAGTGCCAGAAAATTCTTGGGAACGTTGAAGGTATCCAGTTTGTGAACCTGACCGACCGTGATGTCGTGCGCCACCGGTTGGTTAAAGATATTATCCGGGCGTACGAGAAATTCCATTCTGAGCGGAATGGCAATTCCCGTTGATTTAACGAGTCACGAATTAAAGTGGATCAAGTGAGTCTTTCTACCAAAGCAACAACTACTTCACTCTGGTTGGATCAGGAGCATAGCGCTCGTCCGCCACTGACGGAAAACATCACAACAGATATTGCAATTATCGGTGGTGGAATTTCCGGAGTTAGCACGGCTCTGGCGCTTGCAGAACGTGGCTACTCTCCAGTGGTGTTAGAACAACATCATCTCGCATCTGGCGCCAGCGGACGCAATGCTGGATTTCTGATTGCCGGCAGCGTGGAGTATTATCACCGGGCCATTGGATTTATTGGCCACGACAAGGCAAAGCGGTTTTGGCAAATGTCTGAAGAGAATCATACTCAACTGCAGCGCTGGATAAGTGAAAACGATATCCATTGCGATTACCAGCACAAGGGAAGTTTGGTGCTGGCTGCCTCCGCCTCGGAGTTTGAAGAAATTCAGGAAGCGGCTGCCGCGTTGCAGCAGGATGGTTTTCAGGCGGAAGTGTTAAAAGGAGAAGAACTCAACAAATTAGGCTTGCCTCCGGATCGTTATTTGGGCGGCTATTTTTGTCCGGATGATGGCGCAGTAAATCCAGTCAAACTTGTCCGTGGACTGGGAAAAGCAAGCGAGGAAAATTCTGTTAGAATTTTCGAGCAATCTCCGGTCATCAGATTTGAAGAATCCCGCAGCGGCACAGTGAAAATATTTACCAAAGATGGACACGTCGAAGCACAAATTTTGATTCTGGCGACAAACGCATACACTCCACTGCTAAAAGAATCTCTGGCAGGAAAAATTGTGCCCGTGCGCGGCCAAATGCTGGCGACTGAACCGGTGAAATCCTTAGTCGAAGTTCCGTGTTACGCCAATTTCGGATACGATTATTTCCGCCAACTTTCTGACGGCAGGTTGATTATTGGCGGCAGTCGGGACGAAGATCCTGAACTGGAACTCGGCTACGAAGAAATTCCTACAGATGCTATTCAGTCTGGTCTTGAAGAATATCTGAAATCACTGCTTGGTGATGATGACGTTCCGGAAATTACCCATCGCTGGGCGGGAATAATGGGTTTTGCGCGGGACGGGTTACCAATTCTCGGGCGCATCCCTTCAAGCCGAAACATTTTTATTACCGCGGGATTTACCGGCCATGGAATGGGCATCGCAACCAAGATGGCAGAAATTACCGCAGATTTAATCACCGAGGGAAAACATCCGGATTTTTCTCTGGTCTCAATTCGACGATTTTTAACCTAGTTAACTGAGCGAGGTAAAGTATGAAAGAGATACGCGACGTAGTGATTACCAGCGCAGTCAGAACTCCGGTTGGCGCGTTTATGGGCAGTTTGAGTACGGTCCCGGCGACCAAGCTGGGGAGCATTGTGATCGAGCAGGCGATTCAACGAGCGAATATTGAACCGGGCGATGTCAACGAAGTCATCATGGGCAACGTACTTCCGGCAGGCGAAGGACAGGCTCCGGCCCGGCAGGCAGCGCTCGGCGCGGGATTACCAAAACGCACTGAATGTCTCACCATCAATAAAGTGTGCGGATCAGGATTGAAGTCGGTTATGCTGGCCACGCAGGCTATTCAGGTCGGTGATGCCGATATCATTGTGGCCGGCGGAATGGAGAGTATGAGCAACGTACCATATTATCTGCCGAAAGCGCGCACCGGATACCGCATGGGAAATCAGGAAGCCGTCGACGGGATGGTTTACGATGGACTCTGGGATGTGTACAACGATTTCCACATGGGGAACGCCGCAGAACTCTGTGCCAGAGAAAATAATATTTCCAGAGAAGAACAGGATGCTTTCGCAAAACTGAGTTACGAGCGGGCGATTGACGCGCAGAAAAAAGGACGATTCAAAGATGAAATTGTGCCGGTCAGTGTTCCGCAGCGCAAAGGTGATGCTGTGATGGTAGATGAAGATGAAGAGCCAAAACGCGTTAACTTTGAAAAAATGCCAAAATTGCGTCCGGCTTTCGATAAAGACGGAACTGTCACGGCTGCGAATGCTTCCAAGATTAACGATGGCGCTTCAGCGCTGGTTGTAATGGCGGCGGATGTTGCACGGGAGCGCAGTATTCCTGTGTTAGCCAGAGTTATTGCACAATCTTCCGCGGCAAAGGAACCGGAGTGGTTTACCACCGCACCTATTGACGCCATTAACAAAGTCCTGAAAAAATCCGGGCGTTCGCTGGAGAATATTGATCTGTTTGAGATTAACGAAGCGTTCTCAGTCGTGACGTTAATAGCGCAGAAAGAACTCAATATTCCAGCAGAGAAAATTAACGTCAACGGTGGAGCGGTCGCTTTGGGACATCCGATTGGCGCCAGCGGAGCGCGCATCCTGACGACATTACTGTATGCGATGCAGCAGCGGAATCTTAAAACCGGTCTTGCTACATTGTGTATTGGCGGCGGCGAGGCCTCAGCGTTAATTGTGGAGCGCTAAAATTTTAAAGCGTCGTCCGAATTAAAGAACTGATTTGATATCTCGAAACAGGGGTGAATAATATGGATGATATTCAGAAAGTTGGTGTAATTGGCGCAGGCACGATGGGAAACGGGATTGCACATGTTTTTGCTCAGTTTGGGTTTGATGTCCAACTGATCGATGTGAAGGATGAATTCCTGCAAAAAGGTTTAGCCACCATTGAAAAGAATATGCAGCGTCAGGTCAAAAAGGAAATAATTTCCAATGATGAAATGCAGGCTTCGCTAAACTGGATTCAAACATCCACGGAAATGGAAGCTCTCTCGGACGTAGATTTTCTGGTTGAAGCCGCCACGGAAAATCAGGAAATCAAATTCGACATCTTCCGGCAGATTGATGAAATCACACGCGATGACGTTATTCTTGCGACAAACACCTCTTCGATTTCAATCACCGAAATCGCCGCACAAACCTCGCGTCCTGATCAAGTCATTGGAATGCATTTTATGAATCCGGTGCCGGTGATGAAACTGGTGGAAGTCATTCGTGGTTTGGCAACATCTGATCAGACTACAGACACGGTGATGTCTCTGGCAAAAACGTTGAAAAAAACGCCGGTGGCGGTGCAGGATTATCCCGGATTTATTTCTAATCGCGTATTAATGCCTATGATAAACGAGGCAATTTATTGTATTATGGAAGGCGTGGCTGAGCCGGAAGCGATCGACGAAATTATGAAACTCGGAATGGGTCATCCGATGGGACCGATTACGCTGGCGGATTTTATCGGGCTCGATGTTTGTCTCTCAATTATGAACGTGCTGCACGAGGGATTAGGCGACGATAAATATCGTCCGTCACCGTTGCTAAAGCGGATGGTTGCCTCCGGGCGACTCGGGCGCAAGACCGGACGCGGATTTTACGATTATTCTCAATAGTACTTGTTGATAAATGTTGGTTGATGCAGTTAAATATCCGGAGTAGGTAACCAGAAGGGACAATCTATGGATTTCAAACTCACTGAAGAACAGAAGATGATTCAGCAGACCGCACGCGAATTTGCCCGGGCAGAACTGGCAGGCGATGCAATTGAGCGGGATGAAAAGGCGCTTTTTCCCACTGAAGCCGTGAAAAAACTCGGCGAAATGGGATTTCTCGGAATGATCACGCCAGAGAAATATCACGGTGCCGGACTTGATATGTTGAGTTATGTATTGGCGCTGGAAGAAATTGCACGCGTTGACGCGGCAACCTGCGTGATTATGTCCGTAACCAATTCTCTGTGTCAGTTTGTTATCACCACTTGGGGAACAGAAGAACAGAAAGAGAAATATCTCATTCCTCTGGCGGAAGGTAAAAAACTCGGCGCTTATTCTCTGAGTGAGCCACAATCCGGTTCTGATGCTGCCGCGATGCGGACCTTCGCCGAAAGGCAAGGCGATTACTACGTAATAAACGGCACCAAAAATTGGGTGACTAATGGTAAAAGTGCTGACACGTATATTGTGTTTGCGTTGACTGAAAAAGGCGTTGGACATAAAGGGGTTTCGGCTTTCATTGTCGAAAAAGGCTGGGAAGGATTTACCCAGGGCAAGAAAGAAGACAAACTGGGCATCCGAAGTTCCGACACGTGTGAATTAATTTTTGACAATTGTAAGGTCCCGGCGGAAAACCTTCTCTGGGAAGAAGGCAAAGGATTTAACATTGCCATGGCGACACTCGACGGTGGTCGCATCGGGATTGCAGCCCAGGCGCTTGGAATCGCTCAGGCTTCACTGGATAAAGCGGTAGCCTATGCCAAAGAGCGCGAACAGTTCGGAAAACCGATTGCACGATTTCAGGCGATCCAGTTCAAGATTGCCGAAATGGCCGCGAATATTGACGCCGCCCGAATGCTGACTTATCGCGCCGCTATTATGAAAACCAACGGGGAAAAGGTGACGCGGGAATCATCTATGGCAAAATATTTTGCGTCAGATACGGCGATGAAAGCTGCACAGGAAGCAGTTCAGATCCACGGTGGTTATGGTTATATTAAGGAATATGGTGTTGAGCGGTTAATGCGCGACGCGAAAATTACGCAGATTTATGAAGGAACGAACGAAATTCAGCGAGTCGTTATCGCCAGAGAATTACTGAAGGACTAAGCACAATAATGAAAGCCTGCTATCTATATTAATACGCCACATCAGGTGGTTTAACCAAGAGGAGAAGACACGATGGGAATTTTTGCTGACCTTGAAAAACGGGACCACGAACAGGTAGTTTTCTGCAGCGATAAAGAATCCGGATTACGAGCGATCATTGGCATTCACGACACAACATTAGGACCTTCTCTCGGCGGCTGCCGGATGTGGAATTATGAAACAGAGGAAGACGCGCTGCGGGATGTGTTGCGTCTTTCCCGCGGAATGACGTACAAGGCGGCCATTGCAGGATTGAATTTGGGCGGCGGCAAATCGGTTATTATCGGCAACTCGAAAACTGACAAAAATGAAGTATTGTTCCGGGCGTTTGGTCGATTTGTAGAAGGCGTCGGCGGCCGGTATATTACCGCTGAAGATGTCGGCACATCGGTTAAGGATATGGAATGGGTTCGAATGGAAACGAAGTACGTCACCGGCATTGCACAGGCACACGGCGGCAGCGGCGATCCATCACCGGTCACAGGGCTCGGTGTGTTCACCGGAATGAAAGCGTGTGCAAAAAAAGTGTACGGCTCGGATAGTCTCGCGGGTAAAAAAGTGAGTATACAAGGATTAGGACACGTTGGTGAAAATTTAGTGGAACGGCTGGTCAATGACGGCGCAAAGGTTTTCGTGACTGATATTGATGACGAAAAAGTAAAGCGCGTCGCCAAAGAATATAATGTTGAAACGGTGGCCACGGATGACATCTATGGTTTGGATGTGGATATTTTTGCGCCGTGCGCGTTAGGCGCCATCATCAATGATGAAACAATTCCACAGTTGAAATGCGATATCGTTGCCGGCGCTGCAAATAATCAGTTGGAAGACGAATCCAAACACGGTCATGTTCTGAAAGATAAAGGCATTCTGTATGCTCCGGATTATGCTATCAACGCCGGTGGTTTGATTAATGTGTATCACGAGTTGGAGGGCTACAATCAGGATCGAGCGCTTCGGCAGGCTGAGGGAATTTACGACATTTTAATGGATGTGTTCGCTCGTGCCGAGCAAGAAGATATTCCAACACATTATGCATCAAATCGGGTGGCTGAGGATCGTATTGCGAGTATTGGAAAGATTACCAACATTTACACCGGGCATCAGTCTGGCGTGAATTTAGCAAACCGAAAATGACCGAAATAAGGCAAGATAAAAGGATCGGCAAAGCAATGAAGCAAGGGCGACGACAAGCCAGAGAATGCGTATTGAAAGCGCTGTATGCGCAAAACTATACGCAGGATCGAATGGAAGTCGTGATTCAGGATGTTATGGATCACGAAAATTTAGACAAAGAGTTTCAGGTGTTTGCCCGGAAACTGGCGCTTAAAACCCATGTCCGTGCTGAGGAATTCGATGAGATGATCAAAAGCCGGTCCGAGCATTGGGACTTTCAACGGATTGCAATGCTGGACAAACTGGTCCTGCGCATTGCCATCTGCGAAATGCTTTATTTCGACGATATCCCGCCTAAAGTAAGCCTTTCCGAAGCCATCGAGATCGCCAAAGACTACAGTACTGACAATAGCGGTCGATTTGTGAACGGTATTTTAGATGCGATTTTGGGCGATTTGAAAAAAGAGGGACGAATTTTCATCGAGTAATTCTTATGCGTATTGCAATTATTTCTGATATCCATAGCAACCGACAGGCGCTAGATGCGGCAATTCACGAGTTAACTTCCAGAGAGGTTGATGCCTTCTGGTCGACGGGTGATTTTGTGAATTACGGCGCTGATCCGGCATATGTGATGGACTGGGTTACAGAGAACGTGGAAGTTGCTGTGCTGGGAAACCACGATGCGGTCATTGTTGAGCGCGAAAGCCAGGACTATTTTAATCGCTATGCCAGAGATACCATCCCGTATACCAGAGAAAAATTGTCTCCAACACATACCAGGTTTCTAAAATCGTTGGAATTGACGACTGCCGTTCAAAACCTTCGTTTAGTCCATGCCGCACCGGATAAGCCGGATAATTGGGAATATGTAATGAGTCCGGGGCAGGCCCGGCGACTTTTTTCGAGTTTTACGGAACCGATCTGCTTCTTCGGACATACGCATGTACAAGGTATTTTTGATGACGACGGAAATTGGATGCGAGACGAGAAAGTGCAGTTAGAAACAGGAAAACGATATTTAGTTAATCCCGGAAGTGTGGGACAACCCCGGGACAGAGATTCGCGATGGGGTGCGGCTATTTATGACGAAGAAGCTCACACTGTTGAACTCATTCGGGGAGAGTATGACATCGAAGATGCAGCAGCAGAAATTTATAATGCCGGATTACCTCCATTTTTAGGTGATCGGTTATTTCAGGGCCGTTAACCAGAGAAGCGAATAATCGTTTTACGGTTGATGTCTCGAAAAATTGTCATAAATTGAGCTGTTTAAAGAAAATTGGAAGAATGCAAAAAGGATATCAATGTTAGAATCGGTATTTTCATTTTTTGAAGGAATATTCGGAAGTAAATCTGAGCGAGAGATTAAAAATCTCTGGCCAATTGTGGAAGAGATTAATCAGACTTATGAGACGCTCCACGAGAAATCTGATGAAGAATTAGTTCAGCGGACACAGGAGTTTCAGTCCGATCTTAAAAAAATTGAAGAAGAGATCGTCGAAGATTTCCAGGATGAACTGGAATACGACGAACTCCAGGAAAAAATACACGACGCACAGCAGCCATATCTCGATGATATTATGGTTGAAGCGTTTGCGATGGTGAAAGAGACCTGTCGCCGTTTAGTAGGGGAAACCTGGAAAGTCGCCGACCAGGAAATTAAATGGAATATGATTCCATACGACGTTCAGATCATCGGTGGCATAATTTTGCACCAGGGCAAAATCGCCGAAATGAAAACCGGTGAAGGGAAAACCCTCGCTGCTACAATGCCGATGTATCTGAATGCTCTGACTGGCCGCGGCGTCCATCTTGTGACGGTGAACGATTACCTTGCCAGACGTGATGCGGAATGGATGGGGAAGATTTATGAGCGATTAGGGTTAACTGTTGGCTCGATTCAGAATGAGATGAATCCTCATCAGCGTAAAGACATGTATGATAGAGACATCACCTACGGTACCAATAATGAATTTGGCTTTGACTACCTTCGCGACAATATGGCAATCCGCCACGAAGATCAGGTGCATCGTGGATATCATTATGCGATAGTCGATGAGGTGGACAGTGTCCTCATTGATGAAGCACGAACGCCTCTGATTATCTCTGGTGTGGTTGAGCAAGATGATCAGGATAAGTTTCTTGAAATCCGTCCGATGGTGGAACGGCTGGTACGAAAACAGACTCAGCTCGTAAACCAGCTGGTTGCCGAAGCCGAAAAATTGCTTGAAGCCGAAAAGGATTACGAAGCCGGAATCAAAGTTTTGCAGGCCTCGCGGGGAATGCCCAAGCATAAACGCCTGATGAAATTACATCAGCAAGAAGGCGTTAAAAAGTTAGAGCGTCAGGTCGAAAACGACTATATGCGCGACAAGAAAATGGATGAGATCGACGATGATCTCTTCTTTAGCATAGATGAAAAAAGCAATATCATCGATTTGACGGAAAAGGGTCGCCAGGAACTGGCGCCTGATGATCCGGAAATGTTTGTGATACCTGACTTGGGCGAGGAAATATCGAATCTGGAAGAGATGGAAGATCTTGATCCCCAGGAACTAAACGAAAAGCGTGAAGAAATTCACCGAAAACACAGTGAACGTTCAGAGCGCATTCATAATATTTCGCAATTACTGCGCGCGTATACACTCTTTGAAAAAGATATACAATACGTTGTGCAGGAAGGCAAAGTTTTAATCGTTGATGAGTTTACCGGACGCGTTATGCCGGGACGACGCTTTAGTGATGGATTGCACCAGGCGTTAGAAGCGAAAGAACGGGTGAAAGTCGAACGCGAGACTCAAACCCTGGCAACAATTACATTACAGAATTACTTCCGCCTGTATCACAAGCTCGCAGGGATGACCGGAACTGCCGCCACCGAAGCCGGTGAGTTTGCCGAGATTTACGAGTTAGATGTCACGGTGATTCCAACGAACGAGCCGGTTATCCGAAAAGACGAGGAAGATCAGGTTTACCGCACGCTGCGAGAAAAATATAACGCGGTCATCGAGGATATTGTTGAGCGCCATAATAAAAAACAACCCGTGCTTGTCGGAACCGTTTCTGTAGAAGCATCAGAGAAATTAAGCCGGATGTTAAAACGGGTGGGCATTCCGCACAATGTGTTAAATGCCAAGCAACATCAGCGGGAATCAGAAATTGTATCCCGTGCTGGCCACAAGGAAGCAGTCACAATTGCTACCAATATGGCTGGGCGTGGAACGGATATCAAATTGGGCGAAGGAGTCACCGACATCGGAGGCCTTCACATCATTGGTACCGAACGTCACGAAGCCCGTCGGATTGATTTACAGCTTAAAGGTCGATCTGGTCGTCAGGGTGATCCGGGGTCATCGCAATTTTATCTCTCCCTTGAAGATGACTTAATGCGACTCTTCGGATCAGAACGAATTGCGAATGTGATGGACCGGCTCGGGCTGGAAGAAGGTGAAGTTATTCAGCACCGGATGATTACGAAGTCGATTGAGCGGGCACAGAAAAAAGTGGAAGCCCGGAATTTTGGTATTCGTAAACATTTGCTGGAGTATGATGACGTAATGAATCAACAGCGCGAGGTAATCTACAGCCGCCGCAATGCTGCGTTGCGTGGAGATGACCTGCGCAAAGATATTATGGAAATGCTGGAAGATTACGTTGACTCATTTCTTGAAAAATATACCGACTCTGGCTATCCGGAGGAATGGGATTGGGAATCAATTCGCATGGAATTGCTCTCAGTCCTGACAATCGATCTTAGTCTGGATTCGTTCGATACTTTTTCACTCGATTTGTTCAAGGATAAAATTATCTCCGAGGCTGAAGCCGTATATACGCGCAAAGAAGAGATAATTCCTGAAGATTTGATGCGCCAGATCGAGCGATTTATTTACCTCAGAGTGATCGATGATAATTGGAAAGATCATTTATATGAAATGGATCAGATTCGGGAAGGTATCAACCTGCGGGCCTATGGCCAGAAAGATCCGTTGATTGAGTATAAAAAAGCCGGCTATGAGATGTTTGTTGAATTACTGGACGAAATTAATCGTACGACCCTGCAGACCTTGTATCGGACACAGATATCCCAGGAAGAAGAGCAACGGGACGGTTTCCGGCCAAAGGTGAAAACTCATATTACCAGTACGGTTCATGAAGAGTCTGCAGGAATGGGTTTTGAAGGCGCCCCTGCTCCCGAAGCCGCAGGGGTGGAAGCTGGTGGTCAGCAGCAGCAACAGAGACAACAGCCTGGAGGCGGTAAAATTGAACCTCGGACAGTCGAAGATGAACCGGGACGCAACGATCCCTGTTGGTGTGGAAGCGGAAAAAAATATAAAAAATGTCACGGACGTTAATCTTAAATAAATTAAGTCGAGTTTCCTCAAGTTAAATGGGTGGATTATTTCATCTATAAGTCATTATTGATTTACAGCTGTCGCAATAATGTTACAATATTTTATGAAATTGGGCAGTTAACATATCCGATTATAGGTCTATTGAATAAACTGAAATGATTTTTATCCTGATTTGGCCGAAATAACCCAAAATGTGTAAACATAAATTTACTTATTAAGTTAAAAAAGTATTTGCTATTTCTTAGGTAATACGTCATATTCATTAAGCATCACAGTAAAAGACATAGAAACAGTTAAAAAATAATTTTTGCTATCTGGCGCAACAGGAGGCCCGGATACAAAAAGTGGAGTCAGCAAGAAATCTATCTGCTGGCATTAGTTTATTTTCGAATGGCTCGAAGTAATCGCGGTTAATTTAGACCGTAATTAGCAATTCGAAAATAACTAATAAATTGGAGGAGGCGTTGGTGGCACAACACTATTTATCCGCCCGTTTTATATCCCTTCTTCATATAGTTCCGTGGCAATAAAGGCAAGGTGTTTGCCTAATTGTTATATGGATACGAAATACAACACAAACAGGAGGATGGCATGTTAGCACAACTTTCACGACGATCGATTGTTGCATTGCTGGTAGTGGCTTTTGTGGCACTTGTTGGGTGCCAGAATACCCCAATGCAGCCAACGGGACAGAATGATAATGTACAATTATTGAAGGCGAATGCCGCAATAATGGGACTTGCAAAGGGTGATTTAACCGAAAGTTCATATGTTGCAGCAGAAGATGGGGCTACGCTGGGTGGCACTGACATGAATGGTAATTATGTTGTGATCCCTGCGAATACGCTCAATCGGGACATGGATATGACCTTCAAGATCTACATTGATGAAGATGGAGTTCTCGTTTTTCAGGTCCACGCAGATGATGTAGCTCTCACCGATAATATTTATTTCCAGGACGGCCAGACGGCAACTCTTGCTGTGAATAAAGCATGGCTCGCTGGGAATCCTGACATTGCGGTGAATTTAAATTCCAATGAAAAATTCTCTGTTCAGGATGGCGGTGATGTCTGGTTAGTAGATCTGCCGCATTTCTCAAATTGGTGTTGGGCAATCCTAGATTAAAATAAAAGACAATTTATAATTTGGGAGATTACAATGAATTCCTCCAAGAAAGAGAAAACCGACAACGTTGAGTATAAACTAGATTCAAACTATACCTGGGCGATTGCTGGTTGATAACGAAGTAGGTTGATAACGAAGTAATAAGAGAAAGCATTGCTTTGCTTTCAGACACCAAACACTAACCACCAGGTAGTAGCATCTTATAAAGCCAATCGCTGGAGATCTGTTTGGATTTATACTGGCATACCATTTGCCTTTTTAGAGTTGACTTATAGCAAATAAATTAGTGAGTCTATGAGTCACGCCAAGGCCGATCGCGCAACCGGTCCTTGATTGCCAGGAAGAATCAAACAGGTTTTAACGCACGAGTTTGAGACGTACCAATTTGGTATGGCGCCTCTGTAAATCAATACTCGTGCACTCTCTGGTTGATTGGCTTTTCTCTATATTTTACTGGCTCGTCATTGCGGTGCGCTGAGATTGATGATTTATTAACCCTATTTCAGCTTGTGGATTATTTTGACTGAGCACAAAAAATCCATTCAAAAAGCGGAACAGACTAACAAGTTTTTTGATGAAATCCTCACATTGGTGGAGGATTTCAACGGAAAAGAACTCGTTGAGACATTCCAACGTATTAAAACACAGCGGGATCGTTATCTGCGTGAGCAGTGGAGTGATAGCACCAATGAAATAGGTCCCGTCATTATCCGCGATATCGATTATGATCATCTTATTACTGTCCTCGATGATTTTCTATCTGAGGATATCGATTCATTTTATCAATTATATGTGGCTCTTACACGCGTGTGTTTGAAATATGGTGAATTTGAAAAAGGGCGGCTACTCCTTTCCAAACTTGAAACAAAGGTAGAAACCAAAGCCCGGATTGCACAAATTAAAATGCTATTTGGAAAATTAAATCTTTTAATGAATAAATGGGATTTAAGTACAGAGTTTTATCTGGCAGGATTGGAAATTTATAAGAGCATCGGAGATAAAGAAGGTTCAATTAAAGCTTATAATAATCTTGGGATAAATTCATATGAACAGTGGCAAACTGAAAGTGGTAAAAAGTATTTAGAAAAAGCTGAAATACTTACTGCAAAACTCAATGAACAAAATCTTTATATAGCGGTTCAAATCAATCTTGGAATTGTTCAAGGAATGCGAGGGGAATTTGAAGAAGCGAAAAATACATTTGATACTTTGTTAAATAAAATTGATCCCGGAAATCGTCCCGGGCGCGCAACTCTACTTATTAACAAAGGTATGGCTATACGCGGGCTCGAGAATTTCGAAGAAGCTGCCAATGTATTAAATGAATCGCTAGAGATATCGCGTCAAATCCAGAACAATAGAATGCTCGCACTGACATTTTTGGCTTTAGCAGAAGTTGACGTTTACCGAGGGGATTATAAGGCAGCCAATAATGCTCTCAATCAGGCTTTCACCATTTTTGCCCAACGTCATGATAAATTACATCTTGCCTCAGTCTATTATATCTTTGGACTTTTACATATGTTCGAGAAACATTATGAACTGTCCGATTCTGAATTCCGAATGAGCCTAAGAATAAACGAGGATTACAATGAAATTCTTATGCTTGCGTCGGTGTATCGGGATTATAGCAAATTAGCGCAAATCTATGGGGAAACGTCCGTCCAAAAGAAACGTTTGCAAAAAGCATTGGATCTATTTAAATCTATTCAAGCGGTCAAGAGGGCAGAACGGATTGAGCAGGAATTAAAGTCTCTGGATTGATTTCGGGAAATTAGTCAGGCGATTACGGGGTATCATGCAGTCTGCAAAGTTATGGGTTAATGGACAATCTGGCAGAATAACCGAGGTAGACCAGATTTTTCTGGATTGGATTGGTGCGTCAACTGCTCCCGAAGTCGTGTTAGATGATTTGCTGACTCCCATTGACAATGATAGCACATCGATACTTGCCCAAATTCATGCGCAGCTCCAACGGGATGAACTGCAATATCTGAAAGCAAAACCAACTTTTCCTTTAGATCAAGTTGACCAAATGCTGTGCTTTATCAATGTGGAAAAGCAAGAATTGAATGGTGTGCTGCCCCTTACTTTGTTTCCCGTTAAGCCGTCCTTACAAATCCCGGACGATTATTTCAATAATTTGCCCCCTGAACTTTTTGATTCAATTACGGATTTTATTTTGCTCTGTGCCCCGGATTTTACTATTCGGCGCGCAAATGTTGCCGCAAAATCTGTTTATGGCGGCTTCCGCGAAATCGAGGGTGAAAAGTGTTATAAGATTTTACGGGGAAAGGATAGTCCCTGCAAAGATTGTCCGTTGCCGCAGACGCTAGCCAAGGGGACGATGGTCCCAATGGAATATTATGACTCCAGCACCCGCGAATTTTTAGAGACCCGCACGTATCCAAATATGGACAACGGAGGCTATTGGACTGGTTTTACTTTAATTAATCGCGTCATTTCGCACCGCCGTGAACAAGAGGGTGAAACAGTGCAGAACAAAAAGCTGCAGGCCCTTGGACGAATGGCGAGCGGGATTGCGCACGATTTCAATAATATGCTGGCAATTATTCTTGGTCAGGCGCAGTTACTCAAGGCCAAGATGGGCGATTCCCTGTATATGAAAAACCTTCAAACCATTGAAAAAGCAGCCATTGATAGTACTGATATAATCAGGCGTTTACAGGATTTCACCCGAAAACGCGATCAGGATGATCACCCGGCATTCGAAGAAATTAATGTCAATGCATTGCTGGATGATGTCGTAAATTACGCGACCACCCGGACGTCACGACTCCAAAAGCAGCGTGGAGTGCACATTAAGTTCGAAACACAGTTTGGTGAAGTTAATAGTATTGAAGGCAACAAATCGCATCTGCGAAGCGCACTGTTGAATATGGTCCTGAATGCCATTGACGCGCTTGAGATCGGTGGGGTGATCTCGATCTGGACCCAGCAGTTGGGAAATCGGGTGGAAATCGGCATCGAAGATACGGGTATCGGCATGACCAAAGAAGTACAGGAACGGATCTTCGATCCATTTTTTACGACCAAGGGTGAAAAAGGTAATGGGCTTGGCTTATCCGAAGTGTATGGTATTATTAACCAGCACAGCGGCTCAATCGAAGTCGAGAGTACGCTCGGCGAGGGCACCACAATGCTATTGTACCTGCCAATACTTCATAACAAATCTCAATCGTAAAAATTAAAAAAAATCACCACAATTTGGAATTCTCTTACGGCGCTTGTAATCTATAGCACGATTTATTTAGACCTGTAGCCGAGGAGGAAGTATGTCAGAACCATCAACCCGCGCAACATCTGTTGAGGAAATCGCACCGGGATTATACCACTGGTCATTGCAGGATGACCGCATTCACACTGAAACACACAGTTATGCCATTGCCACAGATGACGGAACTGTGCTCATCGATCCCTTGCCACTGGAAGAGGACGCATTGAAATCTCTGGGAGATATTCGGGCGATCTGTCTGACTGGCCGCTTTCACCAGCGATCTGCATGGCGTTATCAAAAACAATTTGGCGTGCCCGTTTATGCGCCCACCGGCGCCGAAGGTTTGGAAGGCACCCAGGATCACTGGTATGCCGATGGCGATGAATTGCCGGGTGGCTTGCGCGCCGTGCATGCTCCGGGTCCCACAGATGTGCATTATGTTTTTCTTTATGATCATCCCCAGGGGAAAGTGCTTTTCCTGGCAGATTTGTTATCTCGGCGTTCGGCAAATAATTATTTTACTTTTGTCCCAAGAACTTACCAGGACTATCCGGATCAAACCCGGGATTCAGTTCGCTTTTTAATGGAGAATTACGATATCGAAATACTTTGTCCGAATCACGGTGCACCAGTATTGCAAGATGGTAATTCCGCGCTGAAGGAAGCCCTCGATAAGGATGACGGACGCTAAGTAGATTTTGTGGAATTAGATTTATTGCGGTTCTCCAAGGATTTCTTTGTAAATTAGTACAATGAACTTTCGCAAAAATGTATCTCTGGCAGGATTAAATTGGTTTCAGACCGGTGGTGCCGCTCGCATGTTCTGCGAGCCGAAATCCATCAAGGACTATATTGCTGCTATACAGTCCACAGAGGATGATCACGAGCAGTTTTTTATCCTTGGAGAAGGCGCCAATATTCTCATATCGGACGATGGATTTAACGGGTTGGTACTCCACCCGCGAAACACAGACATCCAGATAGTCTCCGAAGAATCATCTGGGTCATCTGTGATCGTTCGGGCTGGCGCCGGAGTTTCGGTGCAGGACTTGATTGACTTTGGGCTGGATCGTAATCTCACCGGACTGGAAGTGTTCAGTGGAATTCCAGGCACGGTGGGCGGGGCAGTGTATATTAATCTGCACTATTTTGAGGCGTTGTTATCCGAATATCTGGTTCGGGGGCGCGTATTACACCGGGAGAGCCACGAATTATCCTGGGTGGACAACGAATGGTTCCAGTTTGGGTACGATCAGTCTCGATTGCATCAAAAAGATTACCTTTTAGTGGAGGCGGAATTTAGCATGAATCGTGTGTCAGATTTAAAGTCCGCCTATGCGCGAGGTCGCCGGGATGAAATTATCCGACACCGCAATCGCCGGTACCCACAATCTCACACCTGCGGCAGTTTTTTTAGGAATTTCACTCCGGACGAAGTCACTCTTGAAATTAATGGCAGGCCGATGATATACGTCGCTTATTATCTAGATAAGCTCGGTGTGAAAGGCGAACTGCAATCCGGCGGCGCGCAGGTCTCCACCAAACACGCCAATATGCTGGTCACAGACGATTCTGCCACTTCCAGAGATGTCATCGATCTTGCGCGCACAATGCAGAGAATGGTCTTCGAGGATTTTGGCGTTGTTCCCCAGCCCGAATGTCAACTCATTGGTTTTGATGAATACCCATTGTTGTAATGCGTGATTCGTAATACGTAAAACCTTACCGCGGCGGATCACGCTTCACGTTTCACGTTTCACGTCTGACGTTTCTATTCACGATTCACGTCTTCTCACTGAAGTTCCAACCCTTATACCCTTATACCTTATATCCATATTGCCGTATTCCTATACTTCCAGAGTTAGATTATGATTAAGATTAGGAGTAAGACCCCGGAGTTTTCCGTCGCACTCCGCCACGGCGGATCACATTTCACGTCTTCTCACTGAATCTCCAGCCCTTATACCCCTATACCTTTATACCGCT